>Ga0126342_10003122_pt1 | contig 27027 bp, 23 predicted proteins | sample Cyp1metagenome_FD_92528 | JGI IMG/M metagenome (GOLD analysis project Ga0126342, IMG submission 92528) | Coral microbial communities from Lord Howe Island, Old Settlement Bay, Australia - Cyphastrea 1 metagenome | ecosystem: Host-associated > Invertebrates > Cnidaria > Coral ...
CAATCACCTTTCGATCCATCAGTGGATTCGCTCTGCCATCCCTGATTCACAACAACCAACCTTTCCTATAGGTTTCCTATTTTTGAAACTTCCGCCACCGCCTTGTGCGGTACTACTGGTATACTGTACGCATCTAACACTCTTTTGAAAGAGTACAATGGTCTTTGAAAAATGTGTTGCAATATTTTGTGCCACATCAACATCCCTTATATGAGTGGGATATTTGATTAAACGAGTACATAATTGTGGGAAAGTATTGAAAACATGTCTGTTAGTGATAAATAAAGGTATGACGAAATGTGCTAGCTGGAGGATGCAGGTCCCTCAACGGAGCTAGAGTAGGCATGGGGAAGCAGTTTCTGTTGGTATGAAGACGTGTGGATACGTGTGGTGAGAAGTAATAACGAAGTGGAAACGATACACCGCCTGGACAGAGGAAAGAAAAGTAAACGGATGTCTTTCCTTCGAGGTCATTTTGAGAGGCGTCATGTATGGGGTGAATAGAAGGGAAAACTAAGTTTGTTGAATCTATGCTGAATCCAGGTTTGGTGGGACAGTGGTCTAGAAAAGGAAGTGTTCCTTCCTGTGATGCTCTTTAGGTTTGGTTTTGGAAGGCTTGGAATGAGCTATGCGGAAGTCCCGTGATGCTCATGGTGCTTGGTTCCAAGAAAAGCGAGGATTCCTGGAAGTGCCTGGAAATGCAACGGGAGCGAAGTGGAAGCGCAAGGGAAGGGAAGGCGAATAGGATGTGAGGAGGGCAGAGGTATTCCTTGGAAAGGTTGGGTATATTTTGTGCCAGCACTGAGCTGAACCCAGATGGGGACGCAGCCAAGGTAGGTATGGGTATGAGGACGTGGGAAACGGTCCCTCAACGGAGCCAGAGTAAGCATGGGGAAGCTGTTTCTGTTGGTATGAGGACGTGTGCTAGCTGGAATGTTTTCGGCATCCATCGGCACCCACAGAAACACAATCTGAGTTTCCATGTTTTTCTATTATGAGTATGAGGGAAAAGTAAACGGGATCTATTCAACCAATGCTATTTGTTTGGTTTTGGTCGCTACATTAAGATTCAGATAACCCGTATGTGGAGGCTCTGAAGATATCAAATTCAGAATATGCAGCTATCAGAATTAATAGGGTTAGTTATCCACATCACCAAAATTGATGGAAAAATACTTTGATTGTTTGATTAACCTCAATGCACCCCAGTATTTTTTAACAGGCATACACATGTAAAGATCTACTATGCTATACTTGCAATACGTTGTATACTTTCCACGTCAAACATAACTTACGCTATACATGTAGTATGTCTGGCATGTACCACGTGATACATGCACCACATTGATCCACATTGTGCATGTTCTATGCTATACATGTACCACCGTGTACATTGTTAAGCTATGCATGTACCACATTGTACAACATTGTAACACATTGTAGCACATTGTACATGCACTACGTTGTACATCTGCTATGTAGGACATGTACTAGGTCATACATGTAAAGCGTCAAGCGCGCACTACGTCACTCATGCATCACGTTATAATATTCATATTTATGTCATACATGCATCGCGTTAGACATCAACTATGTCATAGATGCACTACTCAATGTATCTAACTATTGTGTAATGTATGATGTTACGCATGTACTACGTCGAACATGTACTACGTCACTCATGCATCCTCATCGATCCAAATACAATAAAGATGCATTACGCCCTACATCCAGTATGTGGTACAGATACAACGTCATGCATGCATCGCGTCTAACATGTACTACGTCACTTATGTGTCCCGTACACATGGTTCGAAAAAAAACATGAACATTTACGTGGCGTTTTCTGTCCCGACCAACCCAATGAAATGGAGAAAAAAAAGTTGCGGGGCCGCAAGGAAATTTGAAAACTTAAAAATAAAAATAAACATGTTTATAAAAATCATTAAAATCGTTGGTACAATGGCGACAAAACAATACCTGAATCACTCAAGTTCAAAAAAAAAAGATCCCCCATTGGTTATCCCCACACACGCTCCCTTGCAAAAAACACACAGCAACTAGTTCGACGGATCAAGGTGGGACGACAAATTCAAACGGGCCGGAATTGTTTGAGGAGTCCATTTTCTTCCATTTACCCTCTGGTTATTTAACATAGCCATGGAAAATGGCCCATTTATAGATGGTTTACCTATTAAAAATTGTGATTTTCCAGGGCTATGTTAAATAACCAGATGGTAAGTTTAAAAAAGACGTCGTTTTCTGTCCATTTTCATATTTGCAGCATTCTGGAGTTGGAAGCTGCCATCGTCCAGGTCTTTGCAACATGTGTGATTTGTTTGTGCTATTTGCAATATGTTGGTGCCCGAACTGTTCATGTAACATGGTAGTTTGCAACTAGGGTTCATTTAGCCACGGTTTTAGAGTTGGTTTGATTTTTTGGGGTTGCTGTTGGTGTTAGAGTTAAAGGTTATTATCAAGAACGGGCAAGTCCTGTTTCTATGCCTTCCACCTTTTTGGGACGCGCATGAGTTTTCAGGCTACCCAGGTTTCCGACGCAGAAACACTCAGTGGAACTAGTTTCCTGTCATTGCGTTGGCATCCCGCTTTACCTTTACGTGTAATGGTTTCAATTACTTGTCACAAGTGTCTTTGATTGTTTTCTTGACATTTATCAATCATATTCTCCTTGTCGCCCATTTCGATGGCTTTCGATTCGGAGCAACCATTAATGAGATCTTTGGCAGTCCTGAAATGCCAAAAAAAATGATGGTTTTGCGGTTTGTGTTGGATGAACACGATGCCATGAGGTGGTCAGCCGGTTCGAAGGAACTGTCGCTGGATGTTGTTCTGTCGAGGTGCCGTCGACTTCTCGCAGTGCATGACGCGTATTGTTGGAGCGAAAGATCTCCGGTATCCAAACACACCCGAAAAGACCGCTGCCGGCACGTCCTTAAATGTAATGAACATGCTCTCGGATGCTCTCGGAATCACAGAACAAGCTAGACGTAAGTACCTCGTATTGCCTTTAGAAAACGTCGGCACAAAAATTGTTTACGGAAATTGTTTTCAACCATGTCCATTTTTTGGCAAGAATTGTCCGCCCTGGCAAACACAAACCGGGTTGGCAAACTGTGAAACGACTGTTTTCGATTGAACGGGTTCGCTTTTGAGGAGTTTGTGCTATTCACCCTCTTGGAACAAAAAGAGCAACTGAGTGCACACTGATTTCGCATTGGTACTGGAATGCGCAAATATGGTGTTCGCTGTTTTCGCGTTGTTTTCCCTGCCGATTGGGCGTCGCCGACCACTTGTGTCATTGGAATGCGCAAGCCGGTTTTGATAACTGACGCGTTGTTTGGTGACGATTAGAACATCTCATGCTCAGGCACACGTTCAAAGCCTCTTGCTGGGCAAGTTGGGCAACAGCACACTTTTCTCCAGGCGTGTCATAGAATTTGTTCACTTTACAATCATTATTTGCATGGAAGTTGCCCACAACTAACCAAAAACTGACCACCGTGCCAATTTGCACAACCTATATAGTTTTATGTTGCCGGAAATATTCAGACATAGATTATATTTCCGCAATCTTGCTGACCATGCCGGGCACAAATTGTTTCCAACACTCGAATAGATCCACTAAATTTCCCTCTAGAGACGTGGAATCACAAATTGTTCGAAATTAAAAAATAACTGGGGTTTGAGTTCTCAGTCCCTTTGTTGAAGCAGCAGCAGTACCTGTTGCGACCGAATTTGTTTTCATACACTATATGATGTACGTACCTATAGTATGTAGAATTCTTATTTCAAAGAACTGGTGTTGATAAATCTCGCCGCCAAAGAGAAACGGGCCAAATATGTATCAGTTGCGTTTTCAATTTTTGGTTACCTTCTTGTGACCGGCCACTTTGAAGAGCTGTGCCAGCAGCAACAGGCAAGGGCCGATACGCAAAAACCTGTTAGCCTGTGTTTTGTCCATCGGGGCTCTACATTTTGACATGTTGTTCAAAACCGTGCGCAACATGACAATTCCAAAGTGCAGCGATTTGATTCCAATGGTTCATGCGCGTTTTCCAACGCTTTAAGTAGTTCCCCAGGTTGTTCCAAAAATAAGATACATGTTTTTCTATTTCCCCAAGAAGGCTGTGCAAATCGACATGACCACGTTAGAGAAAAAACTGTTCATATCCCACAGGGGCAATGCAATCCCCCCCTACCGAAGTGCCACAGCCACCCCCTCTCGGATCTAATATTTGTTCTGCTTTGTGGCATGCCTTGTTTCATTTGTGGAAGGGACCTTTCCGGCAGCAGCACAAAATAATATTTGGCGAACCCCAACAATTGTTGTCTTGGGGATTGGGCGAACTGCTACTATGAACTTTCAATTGATGTATATATATATATTATAATGATTCATTATAAATGCATGAAATATCATGAAATATAGAGGAGGCTATCCCCGCTTTTTTAAACTATGTTATGTAAGTCAAACTGATGTGGCATCCCACGTGGTAAAAGGGGGTAATTTGTTTCTGTTCACGCCAAGAAAAGGGAGGGCTGTGCTGTTTCAACTTCAAGGCGGCCAAGACCGATCTAAAATTAATGTCATGGCCGGGAAAACTTGCCGAAATGGTAGAAACCAGATTTGGGAAGACGACCCTCCAATCCAGTGAAACTGGTGAGAAAGGCGTCTGGACAACAAACGGGAATGAACAGCAACTAATGCATTTAATACCAGGACAGCTTTCGTGCAAAATGAGTGCACAATGAAGGTGCTGGTGGCCCCCCAAATGCATAGATACATTAATAGTATTTCATGATGCTGTTTCCCTGCTCTCCCTATTCTTACCTTGCCCCACCGGAAAAAAATACAGCAATTAATTGATGTATTATTTTCAACCCTGGGGCGGGCGGCCTCCTACAGTTGGACAATTGAGAGCTCGGGGGGAGGGGCCTCGAAGCTTGAAAGCTTCCAGGAAAACCACATCAGCATCAAAGATCCATGGCCCACACCTATTCTCAAAAAATTGAAACCAAATGTTGGACATGTGTTGGCATGGGCCCTCTCTCTAGGTTACCATACTCATCGCTACGGGAACATGATCATACAGCAATACAATACAGTAAATGCTGTTTCGTGCAGGGGCCTAAAATGTAGCCCTCCTTCGTGCATGGGGGATGTACTTGACGTGTCATAGGAGTTGTCCACGCTACGCACAGGTTGCTACAAATAACAGCAGTATGCAACGGTCCAGTTCTCATAAAAATCAGCCGCGTCACGTTACATAGACATTGCTGCCATTGATGACATGCTGGCGGAAGGCGGCGGCCAAGCAACGGAGGAGGAGGAGAAGAAAGAAGAAGTTGGCCGGGATGTTTTGTTACAATCTAGAGACCCTTGGGGAAAAACGTGCAGGAGAGACATGATGCCTACTTTGATATCGTTTCTTAGCAAGCTGATGATCCTACAAGTACTGGCGAAAAACAATGGTGAACAAGATTGTGGTGGTGGTGATGATGATGATGATGATGGTGGTGGTGGCGGTGGTGGTGGTGGTGCTGGTGCTGGTGCTGGTGCTGGTGCTGGTGCTGGTGCTGGCGGTGGCGGTGGCGGTGGTGGTGGTGTCGACGATGAAGATGAAAAGATGAAGAGATGAAGAGATGAATATTGTCCTGGAATTGTTTGCCAACGACGTGAAGTGGCAGCCCATCAAAACATATCAAAACCCTGTTGAGTGATAGACATGAGCGAGTTTGTTTGTCCTTTGCGGTTGGCAGTGGCTGGTCACAGCAATCCTATCGAAGACCGACAACTGTCAACAAACATTAAAAAAACCGGCGTAGTAAATGATTGACGACTTTCTCGGCGGGAATTGGAGGCGGCAGCATCACAAAGTTTCTGAGGAATTACGGCACTTCCCGGGGATGACTCTGCTCGATGCCAATTTCTTACTTATATTTCTTGAACTGTTTGTTTATTTCAGATTGAAAGGCACGCAATGTTCATCACTGCTGGAATTATGGCAAAGGCTGGGAGTTGCGCGTTGTTGGGACTGCAGTTTTAAATCAAACATGGCGAAGGGCACTGCACGGCAGCCACAAGAGCCGAAAGCTGCGAAAATCGCAATGTCCTTTCTCGGGTGTTCTCCGGAATTAGTTTGAAGGAGGCACTGCCTCTCAGAAGTACTGGTAGCAGCATGTTAAAAGCCATAAGCTGCAAAGGCAACACTCAAAAGCGCCGAACGAATGTTTTTGGCAAAGCGGGTTCAAATTTCTCTGTTTTGTTCGGTAAAAAAGGGTGTTCATGAGAAACATTTGTGATCCAAGAGTATTTTTAGCACTCGGGAGTTTGTGTTGCCAAGACTGAGCTCGCATGGATACAGTTCTGCACATGGTCAGCTCTCAAATGTATCCAAATGTTACACTCCGTGCATCCTCCTGGAGAGTTCGTCAATACACGTTATAGCCAGGACTGCATGGAGCGTATCAGGTTGATGGCGCAGAGGCAGGTTTGGAACAAATCAAGTAAGAGAAGCCGATACTTCCATCCGCCACTAATGCGGCACATCGGTGAACACTTGGCGCCATTCCGTCAAAAAGGCTGCAACCGGTGGTGGGTTAGCTTTTACGTTCACGTTTGAAGTTGTTTCTTGTCGGGCCATGTCTACATCAGTGACTTGCTCTTGCCTTCAGAGGATCCCGCTGAAGTCACTCGCTACCGTGCCTCCGACATGATACTACATCTTACTACATCTTACTATTATCACACTGGCTGAACGGATGCTGCAGCCGCAACGAACGCGCGCACTGGCGACTGGCAAGGGAAGTGCAACCCATAATGAGGTCGGACGGCCAGTGCCTGCTATTTTCCAATGGATGGGTCGGAGGTTTTTGGGCGCACAATGGACAAAGTTTCGCTCTCTTGTTAATATTGTATGTTTAGGCGTTGCGGCCATCGCGCAAGCTCCTTAGCGAGAGAGCGGCCCTATGTGTTCAACTTCTTACGCAAGTGCACAGTAGTCGCTATCGCATCATCAGTTGTTTCATGTTGTTTCCATGTGTATCCATGCGCTGCGTTTCGTTGCAAACGGCAGTAACGCTCGTTGGCAGCATGTCCATGTCTACTGGAAAGATTTCCGCCGCGTGCGCCTGCCAGTAGCGAGCTAAAGAGGAAAGGTCAATGTTTCTGCAGGCGCTTGATATGTGTTTGAAGTGTGGGTGCCTGTGCACCACGCTGAAACTTCAATTCTGCACCTGCAAACATCTGCAAACCACTTCATCGAAGGTTGGGTCTATACTGGTTCCTTGCGCCGTGCGACGAGATCTGCACCTTGACGATCTTTGACACACTGAATACGATATACCAGGCGGTCGTCGGTTGATACCATGCTAATCGATGTCCCAAGATCTGTTCTAGGTGCAGCTAGGTCCCAATACGTCTGACTGCTTGATGGTCTCACAGATTCATCATCGTGAATCCATGGCCCGAAGGAGGTCCAGACACGTCCAGACCCTGGAGGTACCAAAGCATTGTGTTCCTCATTTTCCTAAATTCGCCTGACATTGCTTTTCATGGATGCCGTTCATCAAGAAGTGCATGAAGCATCAACATGGAACTAATGCAACTAATGGATAATAATGGAACATGACCAGGTCGGCCAGATCCAGCTTCTTTTCACTACATGAAAGATCCACCTCGTTGCTGGATATTGGACAGCAATCTATGTGCAGAGCAAAATTCCCATGTGCTCACCCGAACCCCCCAACAGATTAAAGATGACACGCGCGCGCGGATTCAGACCAAGGGAGGCGACTGAGTTTGAACACTTTCCTCCTGTAACGTGGCGAACCTCCAAAAAAAAAAACCTCCAATTTTGTCAGCATAGTCCGGACATGGCTGCGAACCTGTTTTCGCAACTGTCACGTGGGTCTGGGCTTTTTGCCCCTGCGCTTCGCAGCTTCTCTGCGCTTGTTCGACATTTCCTTGGACAGCCAGCTACACCACTGTCCCAACAAACACAGGTGCCCTTAATCACTGGGAGCAACAGCTAGGCTCTAGCACAGTGGATTTTGACAAAGTGCCAAAACACCAAACCACGTTCAAGCTATATTAACCACCATATACTCCAATCTGAATCAACATATATTATATTAAATTATATTATCATATATTATCACGCCTAATTAGAGGATTACATTGGATTAATTACCACCTTCAAAACGTGCTGCAAAACTTCCCACATTTCTCTGTGACTGTGCCCAGCTTTCAGCCCAGCATCAGATCGATTCGAGCGCTCCTTCCAATCGACTCCGCAGAAGGTCAGAGACGCATCGAAGTCCAAGTCGCTCATCGGAGGGATCTTTGGTTTCTTCCCTGAAGGCTCTAGGAGGCTCTGGGATGCTATGGGATGCTATGGGATGCTTAAAGGGATGCTATGGGATGCTGTGGATCTGTAGGCTAGAACAATCCACTTCACCTGTGTTCAACATATTTTAACGCTATGATGATGGTGTTCAACCCATCTATTGTCTGATACAGAACACCATGATATCAACTCCAGTTTGGGACTGCTAGCTTGCAGCGGGAGAAGCCGTGAGAAAGATGGCAACATGGCAAGGTGGCAATATTCCGAAGCAACAAAGCAAAAGGCTTAAGCCCTGCCTTTCTTGCCATAGCCCAACTTCCAAGGGATGTGAATCAAACGTCTCTCCCCCACGCCCATGCCGCTGACCCCTTTGGCAAAGCCAGGAAGCATAGTCCCCTTGGCAGACGGGGCAACTCCCGAAGACAGCTTGAAGGAATCCTGGAAAGTAGCTTTCTAGCGGATTGCATTCAATGCCCCATCCAATTGTCTGCCAGGTCGGGAGCTTTTTGAATGGAGCTATGTCCCTTCCATCCTCCATCTCTGGAGTCTCTTGTCGACTTTCAAAATCTGAGATTGCCACATCACCCAGCAGGAAGTCAATTTCACCATTGTCAAAGCGCCGATTGTTCTTTGCCAAGCGGCCCTGGGCGATATGTGGATGCCAAATGCATAAACCCAGACATCATGAAACATCTGACTATTATCTAACTACCAGTACCTACCCCAGCGGGATGCACTTGCAACGTTGTGACCTCCAGTCACACCAAAACACTATATATAAACACATGAAAAAGTAATGCCCAACACTGGATGGCGTCCAATGAGCAGGGGCATTTGTTTCTTGCTCAAGTCTGCAAAGTTCCCTTTTTGATGTTTTTTGTCATACATTGTCATACTCGTATCGTGTGGTGCGCTCTCTTCGCCGCCCCACCAGCAGCTTGGTGGCAAATGTCCACATGTCCAATGTCAGATGTCACGCCTCGTAAATCAATCGAACCTCGCAACCCTTGGTGGCAATGACCGCATCCGCTGGAGCAGCTCTCAAGACCTGTCGCTGCATTTTGGCCCTACACGGACACACAAAGCTTGCAAATACTCTTTTCCCATGAGGCAATGCGCGGCAAGCCCCAAATCGAGCCTATGAAAAACAAGAAGAGCACATGACACCAAGGCTTTAAAGAGTAGTGAGTACATTAAGTGACTCCACTGAAGAGTACATCTTCATCCTTTTATGATGGCTCCAAAGTACCAAGAAAAGAACCCCAAGCCATCCGAGGCCGAACCTTGATTGTCACACCACCAGGAAGTGTCTTTTCAGCCCCAAGGGGCAAAGGACCTGTTGGTGATAGGTGCAGGGTTGGTGAACATGGACACAACATGGACACAACATGGACACAGCACGAGCCATTCGCCGCTGCCTTGTTGGTCACCGGTCTCGTGCTTCTCCTGGGCTCCATCCTCGCATGTGAATTGGCTATGCTTCGGCTATGATGTCCGGGAGGCTTGGGATCTTCACGTGTATAGGAAATATGTTCAGAGTCAGAGATCAACCAGCTCCAAGGCTCTAGTGTGCACGGAGCAAATCAAGGCAAAGCCTTGCTCAAACTATGCTTGTTTGATCTTGTGAACATAGTGTACATCACAGCATTATATATCATGGCATATATTATGCACGCGTGTCGTATACACATTCAAAAAACTATGGGTCCACTGTGTGTGTGTGAATATATGGGTTAGTATAGTTTAGATATGATATGAATGATATATAATGATATTATAGATCTTGTCTATCCGATTTGCCCATCTTAAAAATCCATGGGTATCCTGGAAACAGAGAGTGCCTCCTCCAGCTTCTGGGCTCCATCTGCTTGCTTGTCTCCTTCAGTCCTTAGGAAGCTGCTGTGGAAAGCATCTCAGCTGTTTCACTGCCATGGCGTAACAGAGATGGCACATTGCTACCCAGTGAACCCTGGAAAACGGCTTTGGGCCATCATTGGGACTCAGCCTGCCTAGCATAGCCATGCCCATAGCCTAGCTGCCCACCTTTCTTTCGCTTCCGATTTGGTCGACTTGGTGAAGGTTCAAATGCGGATTGCACCATGGCTTCCGACCCTTCTGGTGGCACCTTCCCGCTGAAATGAGGACCAAAGTCAAAAGCAGATTGTTGGAACATGGGCCATGGGAAAATAACGGAAGATGTTCCAACATCAGATTTCGAATTTAAGCAACTTGATGACATGCCGGCCAATATCAACTATTTAGATTCAATGCATCTGCTTTCTACGCATCTTGGCCTACCTCCACCGGCGCCTTTCTTTTGACCTTTCGTTTGGCTTTGACCTTCTTGGCCGTCCGCGGCTCAGCTGCATCGTCGCTGCCACTCTCTGACAGCAGAGCTGCGTATCGGTTCCCAGCGATGGCAGTGCTGGGCATGGCTGGGCATCTAAGACGTGACTGCAAAATGATCAAAAGATCACAAAGGTAGGAAAGTACTTTGAAGATCTTTGAAGGGAGTGGGTTGACTGACCTTGTTTTGGAGGCCAAAAGGTCATGTTGGCGTGTGCGTCCTTATGATGCTTCGTAGCCAAATATGAATTGACTGAAACAAACAGCAAAAGGTTCGCCTCCTTGTCAATCTGTTGAAATCTGTTGAAAAGGCAGTACATTGTGTTTACATAATGTTGTTCAGCGAACAGCTTGAGATACTTGAGGGGAGGCACCACTTTGCGGTCTTTTGACAGACGCGAGTGATTTCCTGTCGAAACATGCTCTTGTTTGGGTCATGCCTGATCATGGCAAGTCAGTTCCAACACTGGATCTTCCAACGTGCATCTCCACTTGAAGTTATCCAGGATTAAGCCTTAAGCCTTGGATTCATATAGGCTATTATAGGCTCAGAAAGAGATGGAGCAAATTTTGGATCTCAACATTGCTTCTGCTATAGGTATACCTTGACCCAGCAAAATAAGTGCAATCTTTGGACCATCCACGTTGAAATTCTGAATGAAGTGGCCTAGCACAGCCACAAATCCCTGATCCAAGCGCCCTAGTCTCCTTTTTATGTCTGGGCAAATGGCCAAACAGCGCTGTTCATTGATCCAGAATGATCCAAATGTGCGGTGGTGTTCGTCCTGCTGGGCTTGGGGTCTTCCCAACCACAACAGCTGACACCACCTTTAAATTGGGCATGTGTTTGGCGTCAAGGCAGCCGCCCATCTCCTAAAAACCCCGCAGAAAAGAAGGTCACAAAACCATGATGCTTGGTTGCTGCTGCTGCTGCATTCATTCTCCAGCTTGTTGACACACCAAAGTCGCTCCAAACAGCGGGTCATCAAGGCGAGGAGCTTGTGCGGTACCAACAACATGGATTGGCCCCACCTGGTTTGTTCTTTGAAACCAGGATCACACTGGCGGCTACACGTGGCAATTTCAGAGGATCTGTGCAGCTTCTGGGTCTGCAGAGCAGAAGATGTAGTAGATCTGAGTTGCGATGGCTGAACTGATCACTGAGAGTGTCAACACGGCTCTGGGGAACTGGCGTTTGTCAGACTTGGGAGTGGATACAGCCACATCAATCACATACATCCAGATATATCCAGATTAAAACAGGAGGATGGCACTGTCCGCAGGAAAAATCTTGCGTGTCGACATGTTGCTCCTTGGGGGTGGGCCAACGCAAGTTCATGTTTCTAGAACGATGACTACCACCCCTGGAGTCAACGGTCTTGGAATCTTTCAGGAGCCGGCCATTGCACCAATCACCAACACCAAGCACAACACAACAGTCCTCGGGTGGTGAGAGGTGGAAGAATCGGAAGGTTGGCACCGGTCATCTTCCGGAGCAAAGGGTTCCAACTCTTGATGCCTCCATAGTCAAATGAATTGTAGGGAAAGTACATCTGGTTATCTGGTTTCAGTGATTACACCAAGACATCAAACAACAGCATTTTTGCCGCAAATACGTATATATATATATATATATATATAATATATATATATATATGTACAATGATTCAAGTGTATCCAAATTGCCAATGAAAACTGGGTGCCAATATTGATGACACCAAGCTGGCTCAGCTCACGCTAAGGACCCCTGCCAGTTGCAGGAGCTTTGAGTCTCACACCTTGGCGAAGCGCTGCCGGTGGCCATTTTGGGCGTGGTTTAAGTTGCTTCGGTTATCACAATGGGTAACAAAAAACCCGGTCGGATAATGATGATAATATGATGATAATGTCAGATCTGTGGTAGAAAGCTTTCAAATGCCGCTATGCTGCAAAGCCTGGAGTTCATCAAGTATGAGGCAGGAAATGCAGAAACAGGTCATTCGTGAAGTGAACCAATCCTAACAAACCAAACAAATATGTCGCTGTAGCCACAAGAGGCCTGCTGCTCTTTTTCTGGTGACACGAAAATACGAAAAGTATCGAAAAGTCGAAGAAATCGCCACCACATTTATGCTCTCTGCATCTCTCTATTGCTCTCTCAATGTCATCAAATCTCAGGCCTTGGCTCTGGTTTGTCAAGGCCATATTCCTTCAGCAGTGGCTCAAGCTGCTTCCTGGTAGCTGTGGGGGACGGGTGCGTGACGGATTTTGTTACATGGGCCATGGTCAATATTTAGTATATAGCTCCAAGTCATCAATTTTTGTAGAATGTATTATTGTTTTTCAGGTCTTGTGAATATAGCAAATATTATCGTTTTTGAAGAGTGTACTATCGTTTTCCAAGCCCCAGCTCAATTTCCAAAAAATAAAGATGTCTCGAAGTCTCGAATACTACTTTCCATTACGGTAATTTTTGGCTGTAGCTCACATACTTTCTTACATGGGATGGTGGACCACCAATATCGGCATGTCAGTTAAAGAACTGGAAGAACCCTTACATCAGAGCCAGGCAATGGGAAACCCACACATTTTCCTACATATCAACAGTAAGAAGCTGGAATACAATGGAGTAGCGAACTTGAATTCCAAAGAATCATGGCTTGGCCCTGGCTGTGATGAGTCTGCCCCATCACTTTCTTCAGGTGTGCTGGATTTCCATGTGAGGTGGTGCTCTTGAACTGCCGCGTCATCTCGAATCTGAATAACTCACAGAACCATAATTCCCAAAAGGGTTCCCAATGAAACAGAAATAAACAGGAATTACACCCAGATCCAACCAGCTATTCATCGGTATGATGACATCTAAAGTTCTAAAGTGGATCCCATACAGCCACGAAACTGATGCATGAGACGTCACGGGCACCTTCTCTCAGCCTTCTCTTCCTCCGTCACCTCTTGCTTTCTTAAATAGCTGCTGTACCTTATCAAGTTCCCTCCAGCTGATATACAGCTGATACTGTAGCTGTTGATTGCATTGTTGGAAACTAGACCTCTGAAAGAACAGAAAACCAAATCCACGAACAAAAAAAAAAACATTCTTCAAGGGAAAAAAAACACCACAGGAAGGAAAAGCAGATGCCCTCTGAAATGCCCAGCTGAATTCAGCACAATTCGGAAGCCACCCGCCTTTCAATCACGTTTTGCAATAAACCTCCATCCTCTATGCATTGCCCCTGTGACCTTCCACAATAAGGCCGCAACTCTAGGAAAAGCATATAACCTTGCCACGGCCATGATCCCGGTGAGGCACATGGCATGGCACAAGGGATTCCCGGATTGACAGGTTCTTGGACTGGAGCATTCTCAAGGAAACAGGAAGAAACTTAGTGCTTCAGTTTTGGGTCTGGTACGTTCCCTATGCCGCACCACCCAAATTCAGAGTGCAACACTACAAGGTGTTGGTGATGTTGTTGGGACCACTGGCTCAAGCATTTTAGAAGATTTACAAGCCATGTGTATATACAATATATATATATACTATATATACATTAATATACAAATCGCACAGCAGTTGGCCAAGAATGTTCCAGTGCCAACAGTGCCAAGTGACGCTCACTTGCGCTTTGAGCTCGTTGCCACGAGGCCTAAAGCTCACAAGATTCAAAAACCATCAACCACAAGATCAACTCTCCTGGAAGATTCTGTTGGTCTGGGTCTTGAACTTGCCCTGAAATTCCAGGAGATCTGTTGGATTTGATATTTTGAAAACTAGTCTGCTTCTGTATAATTGCAAAACGAACGCTAATGAGCCAATGCAAGGTGTTCATCAAGGAGCTCCTGGATGGTTGTGAAATCGAGAGTATCACTTGCAGATTGCCGACATTTTTCAACACTCAGGCTCTAGCAACCCCCAAAAAAAAACACCCAGTACGAGTACCACATAATTACTATTCATATGCTGGCAAAGCATGACCAAGGGATGCCTGCAGAAGGTCTCGCTTGTCTGGAGGTAAGGTGTCCTGGCACGTAATAGATCGTAATAGGTTTCCAGGTTCAAAGTCAAGAGATCAACTCAGAAAGTCATGAAGTTGCCATTTTACCAATTGGTACTAATAAATACTAATAATATATACCGTTGTATCAATCTTATCGGCTTAAGTCTAGCGTTGCGGAGCAACACGACCCTCCCAAGACAAGCTTGCCTAGCTGCACTATGATGCACTATGGCCCTCCACAATTGGGTATCAAAGAATATTAATATGGTTTTGGGTTGTTTGGGGTTGTTTAATTCAATTAGGATGACTAATCAGATTAATCACTTGATCCTGTTCCCTACTCAAGCTTCTGCACTAAATGGAGTCAGGGCAAGCTGCTGAGAATGTGTTTCTAATTTCATCAAATTTCCAACATGTTAGTTCTAACCATTTCTAACCATTCAAACCCAGGTTGGGTGCACCTCCAACAACTCTTGCCACAGTTCTTCCAGGTTCTCTGGTGGCAGCAGTTCCTCAGTCGTAGGGACATGCAAAGACCCCCTGACACTTCAACATACTTGAGCCATGTTGAACCATGTTGAATCAACATGAACCAGCTGAAATCAGCTGAGGCTGGATCCGTGTCACCCAGAAGGCCAGTGCTCCCAGTGCTCTCCTTCTCCTTTCGTGGCTCCGTCCTGCGGTCTGTCCGACTCTGTCCGACTCTGTCCGACTCTGTCCGACTCTGTCTCTCGGATTGACGGGTTCAACTGGTTAAACAATGTTAAACATGATTTAAATCTGGTGAAACCCATGTGAAACTGTGAAACCCAATGTGAAACCCAATGTGAAACCTCCCGCAACGGGAAATTGACAAGTTGCTGTCCGGCCTTGAAGCACTGCTCACCTGCGCTGACCACTTTGAAATGTGACGGAAATCAGTAGAACAGTTTGAAACTTCCTTTGGAAGTCATAAGAAAATCCGTTGAAAATGGTTGAAACTGAAAAGTCATCGAAATCATATGTGGCTTGGTGCCTAAGTATGCCCACGCAATTGTTCAACTGTCGTCCAACTCCAAATCCCGAATCACCACAGGTTGCAGCTGTATGACCGTTCCGCCTGAGCACGACGCCCGGCTTTTCGCTGAAATAAGCCATCCGTAGCCTGGTCCAGTTGGGGTCAAGTTGGGGTTTGGTTCTGAATTGGGCTGCAGAATGCTGCAGAGTCTGGGTATCTGGATCCACAGACATCTTGGGACATCTTGGGACATCTTGGGACATCTTGAGACTTTGATCCAAGACTTGAGGACCTCTCCACAGTTCCGACATGTCCCAACATGTCTCGACCTCCTCCCACACTGGCTCTTCAGTTTCTAACCTGGCTGCAGGAGCGGAGGTGGAAGACTAAGATCAGTAAGGCAACACGGCCATCAACATCCGTCAGCCATGTCAATGTGAAACAATTGAAGATGAACTGCTAAACATCAACACATGTCAGAACTCAGTGCTAAATCAATGTCAAATCCACACCATGCAACCTAATGACATCTGACATCTGATGACATCTGATGACATCTGATGACATCTGACCAAATGCCGCTGACCCGCTACCAAACGCACCTGGATTCCGTGGAGGTGGGGGCCGTGACCTTGGAGGTGGAACTCCGCACCCGCCGTACCACTCATTCCGAATGGACCCCATACACCACCGGTGCAACTGGTGGAACTGGTGCAACTCATCCCCCTGGTGAACATCAAAATAGCTGGTAAATGGATGTTCATCCCCCTAAAAATGGTATGTATAGGTATTGATCCATAGCTAAATCATCAATCATCCCAAAATTGATTTTTGAAGTTTGATCTTTCAACCGATCAAACAAATCCTTGACTGAAATCAAGTCTCGATTTCGCACTGCGACTAGCCTACTCTACTACTCCATACTACTCCCCACATATGATGAGGATGCATTGCAGCTGGAATGGCTTCCACCAACACGAACATAATTATCCAACATCATGTTGCCCATCTTGCTGGCTTCCACTCGAGCAATCTTTTTTGGCACATCATAAGGACAGTTGGTACAGCGATATGGGTTCAGCCACTAAAACAGGACCACAAAATCTGATGGCTAATCATGCTCAATCATCATGTTTACCTATTGAACTGGCCATTTTGGATTATTATCATCATGGTTTCCCGTTAAAATAGCTACTATATATGTACATGCTACTATGACAACCAATCAATTATATTTGACATATTTAACTTGCCACTTTGGGTATTCCTTAATTCTTGGACAAACCCACAGCTTGTTCTGCCTTTCATAACGGATGCATCCAACTTCTGTGGCACATCATCTCCGGTGGCCGTTCACCACGTGTCCGTTGCTGGTGCCGTTGATGGCGCCCCGGCCACCATCTCTGCGACCCAGCAGGGCCTCCCAAAACGACATGTGTACGACATGTATCCCTGGCGGTCCTTAAACGACCTGAGACCTCTGAGATCCTCTCAGTACAAAATGGAAAGGTGTCCAAATATGTCCAAATGCTCTCAAGATCTTTCTCAAGATCTTTCAAGGTTCTGAGCAAACTGACCATTCCGTAATGTTTCACACTGCTTCACAACATGAGAAATGAAGAAACATCACTTGTACCGCAATAGATTGCTCTTTGCTTTCAATGCCACATCTCCGTTGATAGGTGTCATCTGGTGTCATCTCTAGTCCTCAACGATTGCCACCGACAGCGCCTGCACAGGCCCTTCCACGAAGAGGAAAAGGATCGTGGCGACACCCACAGAGCAAACGAACAAACCGGCCTAGTTTCGCCCATGATGGGTTAAAGTTATCATGTGATTCATACCATGCAATCAACATATTAATTTACGCATTAATTAACCACAACAAGTTGACAAGCGCTGGAAATGACTTGGCAGTAGCTAGTTGAAAACGCTGGACTCAGGCGGTGAAATGGCCGGCATGCCGAACGAACCCTTCTCAGGCTAGGACCCACAGCCAAAGGAATAGACTTGGGCTGGGAGGAAGAAAGATGTCGTCTGTGGTGATGCCGTCCATGCCAGTCTCAGGTGTCAATCCACTATGTGACCGGCACGGCGTAGTCCATTTGGGTGCATGGAAATGCTGCATCAAATCTTCCGGCGGGAATAGCCAGTGACTGTCAGAGATTGGCTTGAAATACGGACAATGCAAACAGTTGCGGCCAAGACTCTGCAAAACCCCTGTGGATTTGCAAAACCTAGGTGCCCCAGTGTCTTCAAGCTGCTCACTTTCCACAAAAAAGAAGCATCGGAGCACTGCCCATGTTTGACAAATCTGAGTCTGTCTGAGTGTTGTGTTTGTGTGAACCGGGTTTTGTTCGAATATAATCTATGATTTATGATAATCTCAAGTGCCCTGCTTTTCTGATCATCCGTAGGGCCCTCTTTCGCCTCTACATTCATCATTCACCTAGATCTTCGGACAAATTTCACACGACCAGAGCATGCAATTTGAGCGAGCTTGCATGGTACCCTTGCTGAGAGATTGGAAGTCGGAGTTCACAAGCCCAGATGTGACCAAACTGTGACCAAACTCACACTGAAAAGAAGAGAAATGTGCATATATATACACTGTTACACATTCTAAATTCTGACATATTCTTATGTAGCCTATAGCTATGCATACTATACACAACTGTAACAACCATACATCTTGTTTGGAGTATGAATTATCAATTCCAGAACGCATTCTGCATGGAAGTTCTCTACGAACGTCTGTGAATTTCTATTGATTTTCTAAATGTTCTGGCTTCCGATGCTGACAAGTTGCAAAGAGATGCGTTATGTTGATCTGTCCACAGAGTCGCCCAAGTGCACTCAGTGGGGACCAGCCATGACCTGTCCAGCGGCCCCAAGCATCTTTGCATCACAGATAATCACAGAATCGAGGGATTTGAATGGCGTGTAAAGCAAAACTTGGTCTAAATCCACAGTAGAATCATACGCTTGCGCTCTGGCTCTTCAAGTTCAATATCAGGAAAGGTCATTGAAATGTCATGATTTTCCGTGATTCCCGTGGTTTTGCCTCCATCTCCCGGCCTAGTGGTGATGGTTGCGCATCCAGTAGTCGCAGCACCAGCACCGTGCCCAGCAACGCCGGCACTTCCCGCAGCACCCAAATGGGCACTCCCAGATCGCGTCCGAGACGTCTTACCTGACGCTGCCGGTACATTGGTGCCACATGCCAAGACACAACACTGGAATCACCAGTGGATCACCCCAAAAAGATGTATCTGAATTAGTCTGAATTGTAGGTTTTGGCCACTCTCCTTGTTCCATCTTGTTCCTCTCTCTGAATCTCACCCACTTGAACTTGGTTTCAGGTTGATTCAGGTTGTGGGAATCAAAGCCCTGTGGCAAGGTGAATCATGTGAACATTGACCGCCACATCATGGCCACAAACAGTCATCCCCTTCTTGAACTCTTCGGAAATCTGGAAATATATATATATATACACACAGTACTTTAGTAAACTTTTAGATGTTTTCAATAAAACCAGTTGTTTCATAGATGTTGCCAATGCATTGCCAATACCCCTGCCAAAAGACCACCCAACAATTAGGAAACCTGCTGATTCTTTCAGCCTGCCGAATACTGACTGCTGGGAAAATCGGAACGGCCTAGCGGATTCGTCAGATATTTCAGACATCACCCATCAGGGTCGAACACGACATTTGTTGAGAGGAAAAATGCCGGCAGAGTCGCACTGTTTCAAGTAAAAAGAGCGTTAAAAAAGCACTCCAGCAATTTCTAAACAAACCGAAGGTCTCTCTTATCACTACATTATGTTTCGACGTCCGCCGACATCTCAACATATCTCAGCGCAAGACTTCAAAACGCTCGCTGATGCCGACATCTCAACATATCTCAACGCAAGCCTTCAAACGCTCGCTGATCTTCCTGGTCAAAATACTGGCAACTGCCGGCATACTCGCCTTGGCACTTTGGACCCTGGAAAACACCTTCAAGATCCTTCAAGATCTTCAAGTAAGTTACATCGCTGAATTCAGGTGTATCTGTACATGTGCAGCGTGCAGGGAAAGCTTTGGTAGTGCGCGAAAAGCGAAAAGTCTCTGGCTTATCACTCCGAAGCGTTCAATGCTGCTGTTCACTTGGTCAATCAGGTTTGCATCTTGAGCGTCTTGGACGCAAGGAGCCAATAGCCACCTGCCGAACGGTGTCGTGAAGTATCATGACTGGCTGTAGAATGGAAAGATGCGGGATCCCTGACTTATGCACACTACAATAAGATCAAGATCTAGATGACTGACATTGAGAGTATGAATCGAACACAATCCAAGCCTTGCTTCCAGCCCAAAGTGTGCAGCAAATCATCTAATCCTTTTTGCGGGCACCTCGTATCACCTCATATCACCTCATATTCCCTGATGGTGCGATACGGTGAGATATGTGAAATATCCAGTTAGATCCAGGCCTGGCTGTCAGTAGTGGTGACGGCTGCTCTCAGGATCCGGGAAGGTGGAGAAAAGTAGATCCATCGCTGCGCGACATGGTTCTGAGGCCGTGCATGTTTCCTGACACTGAAAACCACTGAAAGCCACTGAACATATCTGAAAATTGATCGCTGAAACAAGCTCAAACAAGCTCAAACAGAATCAGCGAGTTTTGAGTTGCTGAAAGGATATGAAGGGATATGAGACTACAGTAATTATGAATGAATACTTCAAACAACCGTCACGAGACCTTAATGTGCAAAGCATCCAGACGGTCGAGAACCAGATCTTTTTTGCTGAAGTGAGAGCGACGCAGCTGAAGCGCCGGCTTCTTGAAGCTCTTCATGCTCATCCTTGGGAAACAACGAACCCCAAACCCTAGTGGGGTATAAGTGGTATATAAGTTGAATTAAGTTGCAATGAGATTCTGGCCGCGGGTTCCATTGAAACAACATCTACGCATTTAGACTTGACAGTGTTGAGTAACAACCAGTAACCTAGGATGTACACACTTCAAGATGTTTGTCATTGAGTAAGCGTCAAGTCCACAGGCAAAGACTGTGTTGCCAAATCAGCCGCATCGAAGCCGAGCTGGTCAATTGGCGGTAAGTCTCCATGCGAAAAGGCGGCGAAATCAGCTCTTTCCAGTTCAATTGGCGGCAAGTCTCCCATTGAATGACTTGGCTCACTTGAGAACTTGGTCCTGTCTTGGTTGAGCGCAGGCAATTCAAAGGAGCGGTTGGAACGAACTGCCCGGTGTTCGCTGGAACCTCCATTTTCGCTACCTGCAAGTTCTGACCCAGTTGGCAAAGACAAGGGCATGTCTTCAATCACCGACATAATGTGACAGCCTACAGACTAAACAGCTCGGAACAAAAAAGGCTGCGCCATGAAGCTGCACTGGATTAATTTCGAGCTGACCTTTCAGGCCAATATGTTGAATGATGTAAATGTCTATGGACAACACCTGAGTTTAAGAGACAATCCGGATCTACCAAGATTGTGCAAGTCTGAAGCAACCTTCCTGTGACACAAGTTCAATCAAGTTCACACTTCACTCAGTAAAGAATTATGCCCTCCACAAGAATGGCGTAGCAAGTCTGAATCCTCCAGCAGCAACTAGATACAAGATGATACAAGTGTATAGTACACTGGGTAGTAGTTAGCTGTGCCATGCCTGATTCATACTGATTCCGCATTCAGAAGATTGTACCCATCACTCAACTGCTTCCCCATCTGCGCCTGCAGGTCTGCCTCTGTTTCAGCGGTCAAGAGACCAAAGCAGCCGTAGGATGCCACGGCCAAGAGCCACAGGATCCACCTGCTGCTCTGAGATCTTTGAGATCTTTGATCTATGGCAGCATTGGCAGCAGCAATGATATTCGTGATATCCGTGATATCCTTCATGTGCTGAAACCAGCTGAAACCAGCTGAAACCAGCTGAAACCAGCTGAAACCAGCTGAAACCCGGTCAACCATTTGGTTGGAAGATGTTGGAAGTTGAGATAAGATGGGATGCTTTGGTGAGCGGCAACCCCCACACTTCGGTCTATCACAATCCATCACCTCCAGCGCCAACAAAATACTGACATAACTGACCAGCTGACCAGCTGTACTGTACTGCCGCGAGTTTTTTTCAACCAATGTGAGCGACGTGCAATCAAATGCACCAGCCAGAAAACTATGGCAGCCACTCTACCTGCCGAGTAGACAACAGCAGGGTTCCGCTTGCTTGTCGTCGCCATTCGCCAAGAATATCTTCAGCCAGGAATTGTGGCGATCCATCAATGTTCGATATGAAAACAATCCTTTGATCCGCCACTTTGGGCAGATCTCGGAGATTCAGCAGCTGAAATTCAATCTCAAGCAGTTGCAACGAAGATCGCAACTCCAGATAGCTGGTGTCACTCACCAACCACCCGGCTTCATTGATATGAAAGGCTTCGTTTCGATTTCCACCCAGTCGCCTTTGGGACTTAGTGAGACTCATCGTGGCCAGGCGGCGTTTGGGTAGGGTCTCCCGTTGCCCAAAGCAGGGCCAAGCCACTGGCCATCCAGAAGGCTGGGAGATACATTCAAAGACATCTTTGTACAGTTCACTCAGCTTACTCAGTTCACTTTCACTCAGATTCAAATTGGAATCTTCACATCCAAGTCTTTCAGACATCAGACTTTGCATGTTGGGATCTACAGGTAAGTCCAAAAAATCCATCATGTTGGATGCGCTCAACAAACGGCTGCCCCCCGGGCCATCCCCCAAACTCTTCATGGAACGGCCGTAGAGCGACTGCACCAAGCCATCTCGGTCTTCGTTGATCTCTATGAGACGCAACATCAGCTTCCCAAAGTCCAACTGGGTTTCGTTGACATCGAAGAAGTACACTTTCTGCACCGGAATCCTTGGCTTGGAATCTCTGGAAAAAGTTGCAAAGCTTCATTGCTGCACCAGCAGTGGTGAAATACATCAAAATACATCAAAGTGCATCAAAATGCATCAAAATACATCAAAATACATCAAAATACATCAAAGGTCAAAGGAAACAACGTGTTAAAAACTTATTTTGCATCGTTTTTATTTACATCCAAGCCGCTGTTGTTTCCGAAGCGCATGCAGCAAATCCAAAGCAGACAGGCCCCCAACCACGGAGCAAAATTCCTTCACCGTCCGACCCGGCCACTTTCGCAGCATCGCTTTGCAGGTGGCAGAACGCACCGACGCCGCTTCGGTGCTGCCCAGGTACCGCGGTCGTGACGGTCGTCTGCTCCGAGATCTGGCGGCATTTTGCCATGCCAGGAAGCGCTCCTCGAAGGCCTCGAAGCTCACCAGGCAACTGCTCCAACCAGCCAGCACAGCTGCCACAGCCAGCCAAACACCAGTGCGCCGCATTAAGACATCATGGCACTGGATGGATCTGGATGGCACTGGCATACAAATTCATACAAATATATACAAATCACATCAAATTACTGTATAAATCAGGTCATCAGTTTGCTGCGTGTGCTTTGCCGATATCAAAGGTTTTATATGCGTGGAAGGACTTAAAACTTCGTGCACATCTATGAAAAGTGGTTGACCAAAATTTGGCTGCCCTGGTCGTCCTGAAATATTAGACCAAGATCAGATTCGGTATCAAACTGACAGGTGTTGGAACAAGGAAAAGCTTCAACAACTCTGGACACCAGGAAATAAAATCCAGGGGTCTCAACTAGTGTCAACTGTCAAGCAGTGAATCTGAACGCTAAAGCAAAGTTGCGAAGGAATCGTCTTGATGTAGCGATCTGTACACTCAAGAACCCCCCTAAACATCCCAACCGCTTTTCATCCCGCACGCCTAATTGGCCAACGCCATTGTGCCAGGGTCGCAGCTTTTGGCAAACCATTGGCAATGGCAACGGTCAGCAGCCCAACTGGTAGATAATCAATTGACCTGCCGATGGAGAAACCTATGCACAACTTCCTGTCAAATGCGGGGTCTGCTGCATTTCTGTAGTTTCGATGTGACGTGCTCTGCTTACTTGATGTGGGGCTTGGTGTGCCACTCTTGCACGCTGTCCAACTCTGGCCCACCTTTATTACCAAAGTTTCGGGTAAATCAAGCGATATCAGGTCAAATAGAAATCCAGACTAGAATATATACGTGTTGTCGTATTTCACTGTGTTTATGTTCACGTCCCACATACATCCGAATGTACCTTGCCCGCGCCCAACCCAATCCCAGCAGATCCGTCCTTGCTGGAGGACCATCGTCCTGAGAACAGCTGTTGTTGCTGGCCCACAGGATCCAATAATCTATCCATATCTATCCATGTCTATCCATGTCTATCCAGCTGAAGCTTGGATCTGGCCAAACAAAATAGATCAAATTGAAGATGGTGTACCATGTGTTGCTGGGATCATCAGTGATACAGAGAGAGAGAGAGAGAACAAAATTCCGAATCAGTGAAGGGAAATTGTTTAGAGAGATGCAGTGACATTGACATTGTTGCAAGGCGTTCCATGACATGTTATGATATTTCGGCCTGCTGACTTGTCTCCAACAAACGCCCTTCCAACTGATACTGGCTGTGCAAGGTTCCGGCACGCTGCCACATCGAGCAAGTGGAATAAATGTCAGAGCCTGCTGGGATGAAGGTGAAAAAATAAATGGACTGAGCAGACTGAGCTCAAAAAAAATACTTCAGTCCTTTACATTCCTTTGCAACACTGTCACCCTGTCACACGCTGTGAGTATCTTCTGGGCTAACATGTTCCTTCAAGAAACATCCACTGAGTCATTGCCAAGGTTAGATCAGTATGTTATTCATTGTTATTCCATCACATCCATCCTTTTTGAGTGTCCGTCGTAGGTCAGGTAGGCCGAACAACTGCTAACCTTCCGAGCAAGTGGCCGAGAGCAACGCGCTCAAACGCCGGGGCAACAGGACCAGAACTGCCGTCAACAGAACCTTGGTGAAGGACACAGCAAGACAACAAACGCCTTGTGCAAACAAAAACTCAACAAATGCATTTACCTCCCAAAATTTGCGTTGATATCTAAGGAAGCTCCGGCATCCACTCAGATCGTGGCATCAATCTGAAAGATTGCCTCGAAGATGTTGATGTTGTGGCAAGGCGTGGGTTTGGCATGTAGGACCTGCACATCCAGTCAAATCCAACCACGGCTGCCCCTCAAGATCCACCAACCACCGACTTTGCTAAAAAAATCACTGATATCACTGACTTCAATCCAAGCAAAGCCTCGTGAGCCAGGAAAATGGTTGGAATCCAATGTTTGCTTTGGGCGCAACTGAGTCCTCAGCATTGTGGTGCAGTCTCGGCTTGCGCTTAGTTCGTGTATGTTCTTGTAGTCCCGTGGTTGCCCAAGTGTCAACCCAGGAGATCAAATTCTTGAAGTCAGACTGCATGTATCAGGTGACTATCATCCAATTTATGTGAAAGTATCAGGGAACTTGTGGCATCTCTTGGACCTAATCATCTGCAGCAAGCATCGGTGTCGCCAGAACCAAATGTATAAAAAGCGGCTCTTGCCTGTGCAGCGCAACCCGAAAAATTACAGTTCTGTTAATCGCAAACACAAAAGCGGCCTAGATCTTCCCCAAGTCCTTCCGCCCCTTTGGGCATCCCCCCGTGTTCATTGGAATTAAATGGAATAAAATGGAAAGGATGGGATGATCCAAGGCAAGTCTTATGATTACATGCGTCTGGGATCATCTGGGCCTGGCTTGGAATAAACGCTACGCCGCTACTCGACCAGTCCCAACGGAGCCCCCACAACTTCCACAGGTGCAGCGCGCCTATGTTGGGAAGAGGTATTTCCTCAATGATCACTGCCAAATATATGTACAACCAAATGCCGACCTGACAAGACTGAGGACATGTGGGTGGAGGGTACTGTGGAGAGTAGTTGGATCTTCAGTTGACACTGACATCTTTGTAAATGGCTCTTTCACGAAATGCCTCCGTTTGGCGTTGCTTCAGGATTAAATATGATACGAAAATCTACGAAATCAAATGAAATGCATCCAGGGAGCAACAGACAGAATTAAAGCCCATCGTCGAAGAGCGTAGGAAATCAAGTGACCCAACCATGAGAAAATACCATGTACTGCAGGTGGATGAGTGTCCAATCGACGAAGCACCAGGAAAACCATCAGCAGTACAACGAGTGCATTCTCAGGAAATGCCTCTCACAAAGCGCAACTTCGGCCATTTTGACCCAGAAAGCCACCTTTTTCAGAGTATTTCTCTCCTAAGAAAAGAACAATATCAGCTGGACTAGCCACAGACGAGCGCCTCGACTGTAGAGAGCATGTAGCCAAACGGGCTAGAAGTGTGATCTTTAGGAAAGAGATAATGATCTTTGACATGTTGGGCAATGACGAAGCTTGTGATGACCACTCGAAACCTTGGGGCACATCAGTGTGGAACATCCATTGTCAACGCAGATTGAACTCACTAGCCGCGCATTTGAAAATCCTCCACGCAGTGAGATTTCACACCAACATCACCAACCCTCCCGAAACAACCAATTGCAATTGCTACGCTCCACACAATGCACCCAGGTCCACCTGAAAAGCACGGTGCTAAGGTGCCCGTGAACTTCGTCGTTATCATACCCGCCATACTTCAGGGAGGGGAGCCAAAATTCAAGGCTTCAAATTTTGACCGCCATCCCATGCCCAACCCTACCATCGCCATCCCGTTAAGGCACAGGTCAAAGTATCGCTGCCTTGGAGCCCCAAGTGCTTTCCAGCTGGTCTGAAGTGCCAAAGGCCGTACCACCTGACCCGTTCAGCAAGGGAAAATACCTGTGCTGTGGCCATTGCAACCTGCCTACCGATGACTGCGGGGAACACACCCCGCTGGCCTCGAGACCAAGACTGAGAAGAGTGGCAAGTATCGTTGGAAGAGTCAGTGCCAGCAGCACCCCTTGCGTCTTTGCGCTAAGTTCGAGCTGCCTCATGATGGGATCTTTGGGTGACTGGGAGGCAACTCGTGAGAACTGACAGGGTAACTTCGATTGATTCACTTCAAGTACCAGTACCCAAAAAGGATGGGTGAGCCCAAGTGATGGCAATGCTGCACATATTGGTGTTTTTTCTATGATCCTTCGTCGAACATTTCCATACATACGGTATGTGAAACGTGTGTGTATGTTCCATAGGTGGTAAAAATAAAACCTATAGAAAATCCTGGTAGTGCTCATTTCGCGTAAGTTCCAGAACAAATCTTACGTATATCCGCCGACCCCGGCCGATGCAAGGGGGAGCGCGTAAGGGAAGAAGATGGAAGAAAAGGGGTCCCCTTCCCACCGGTCACGTAACAACAACAACAACAACAACAACAA
>Ga0126342_10003123_pt1 | contig 27025 bp, 25 predicted proteins | sample Cyp1metagenome_FD_92528 | JGI IMG/M metagenome (GOLD analysis project Ga0126342, IMG submission 92528) | Coral microbial communities from Lord Howe Island, Old Settlement Bay, Australia - Cyphastrea 1 metagenome | ecosystem: Host-associated > Invertebrates > Cnidaria > Coral ...
CACAACAACACAAAACAACACACAACAACACACAACAACACACAACAACACACAACAACACACAACAACACACAACAACACACAACAACACACAACAACACACAACAACACACAACAACAACAACAACACGAACATAAACAATACCAACACCAACAACACGACCAACAACACCAACACCACCAACAAACCCAACCACACTAACAACACAAACAACACTATTAACACCAGAAACACTACCACCACCAACAACACCAACAACACCAATACCAACAACACCAACATTACTAACACCACCAGCACCACCAACACCACCAACACCACAACCGCCACTAACCCCAACCACATCACCGAAGCCTTTCACTCGCTTTTACCAGACTCCGCTTCATATTTTTGGAAAGAAACTGGCCGCGTCGCTTTTACTAGACTCTACTTTATGTTTTTTTCCCTGCCCTTTCCCCTTCATTTTTTCTTCGGTTCGTTTTTTGCTTACCTACCTTTCGTGTTCCCCCTTTTAAATTTTTAGTTAAGCATAAGTTAAGTCCTACATTATAATTACGGATAATATTGTGTTATTTAAAGTAAGGTGAAATTTCTCACTAATTTTTAATTAATTTTTTTAAAAGGAAAAACTACTTTCTGATACTAAAGGGGAGTATACTAATAGCTTAAAGCAATAATAACAAACATGCCATTTTAACAACGAATAATATTACTTAGAAAAAATTAGGATATTAATACTAGGAAAACCTAGGGATAGTATACTGACTATATACTAAACGTGAGCAAACCATAATTATCGTTATATAAAATAATAATTGATAATAATAAGTAATATTATGCTTGGTATATAAAGTGACATTTGATGTTACTAAGTGTTATACTTACTATATTTTTATTTACGGCGATAACGGGCGGCTACTGCGGCTTAAGCGTGTTACTAGAGCTAGGAAAAATTGGTTTTTGGGAATTAGGGATGGCAGAGCCAAGGTACTGATGGACCGAAAGGTACTTGAAATCTCCTCTTTTTCTTTTTTTTTTCTGATTATTTACCTACCTATCAACCTATCTTCTATATATCTATCTATTTATCGATTTATTTATCCCTTTCTCTTTCTCTCTTTCTCTTTTTTATCTGTCTAGTTATCTACCTCTCTATTTATTTATTTCCCCACTTGCCAGGTGAGGGTTCTTAAATTTTATATTAGTTATCTCCTCCTCCTGCCTCGTCCTCCTCGTCCTCCTCCTCGTCCTCCTCGTCTTCCTCTTGCTCCACTGCGATCCATGTCAGTGTACCCTGCCGGACCTCAACCACGACCATCCACGTCAGTGTACCCTGCCGGGCTTCAACCACAATTATTTACGCCCAGTTTTCCCTGCCGGATTTTAACCACGACCATCCACGCCCAGTGTTCCCTGCCGGACCTTAACCACGACCACCCTCGCCCAGTGTTCCCTGCCGGGCCTCAACCACGACCATCTACGCCCAGTGTTCCTTGCCGGACCTCACACGCGAATATCCACGCCAAGTGTTCCCTGCCGGACCTTATATAGGAAGATATGGGACAAAAAATGTATAGAATATCAAATAATAATAATATACCAAAAAATATACCAAATAAAATACTAAATAAAATACCAGATAGAATGCCAGATAATATACCAGAAGATATATCAAATAAAATACCAGATAGAATGCCAGAAAATTTACCAGATAGAATGCCAGAAAATATGCCAGATAGAATGCCAGAAAATATGCCAAAAGATATACCAGATAGATATGCCAGAAAATATACCAGAAGATATGCCAGAAAATATGCCAAAAAATATGTCAGAATATATGTTAGAAAATATGTCAGATAAAATACCAGAAAATATGTTATAATATATGCCAGAAGATATGCCAGATAGAATACTAGATAGAATGCCAGATTGAATGCCAGAAGATATGTCAGATAAAGTACCAAAAAATATATCAAATAGAATGCCAGAAGATTTACCAAATAGAATGCCAGAAAATATACCAAAAAATATCCCAAATTATATGCCAGAAGATATGCCAAATAGAATGCCAAATAGAATGTCAGAAGATATATCAGATAGAATGTCAGAAGATTTGCCAGTAAGAAAATGTATAAATGTTATGGTGGGGATCATACGAAGTAAAGTAATTATTTGTTTTTTAATTTGTTTGTCTATTTCTCTATCTGTTTATTTGTGGTGTTGTGTTATTTAGTGTAATGTGGTGTAGTGTAATATATTATAGAAGAGTGTCCTGGAATTTAGTGTAGTGTAGTGTAATTTCGTGTAGTGTAGTGTAGTTTAATTTGTAGTTGTAGTATTGTTGTGTAATGGAGTGGAATGTAGTATAGTGTAATCTAGTGAAATGTAGAATAATGAAGCGTATCGATTTTTGAATCTCTAAAAATGGTTTGAACTCCTATATTTTTAAAATGTACTTTACACTATAACGGCATATATTTTACCGATATTTTGCATATTTTGATTTCGAAATATACTTCGCGCTACAACGACGTGCAGTTTTTTAATATCTTAATTGTCAAAAAAGGATCCTAACTATTGTATGTTTTGTATATTTTGACTTGGAAATATGTTTCGCGCCACAACGGCATTTAATTTTATATCTTTTATTTGGCCAGTTGGCTCCGCCATTTTAGCGATCCTAGTTTTCCACCCTCCGTAGCGCTACATTATGGGCACTATCTTGTGTAATTTTCCTACCTTTTTACATATCTGCATTTTCTTTCTTCTTACCCTTCTTTCTTCTAATTTTTTTGTCCTCTCTACCTCTTGCCTGCGCTGCTTTTCATTTGTTTATATTGTCGCAATTTTGATTTCTAAATTTCCTTGGATAAATTAAAAAAGCGGCGGGGGATGGTACTTAGTATTATGCATATTATATAAAGCGACCAAGTGCTACTGCCACGCAAAGTGACGGTGAGTGAGTAAATTATATATGGACAAGTTGTGTGTGGGCAAATTGTGTGTGAGTAGTTGAATGGGAATAAGTTGAGTGTGGATATATCAAAAATGAGTAAGTTGTGTGTGAGAAAATTACGTATGAGTAAATTATATATGAATATGTTATGTCTGTGGGCAAGGTATAAATGAGTAAATTATATCGGATTAATGGTAAAATTGCGATTTTGAAATGCCCCCCCCCCCGCAAGCCTTTCATACGAAATGGATGTTGAAAATTAAATTACTTTATTTCGTGTGATCCCCACCATGACATTTATATATTTTCTTATTGGTAAATTTTCTGGCATATCTTTTGATATATCTTCTGACATTCTATTTGGCATTCTATCTGGCATATCTTCTGGCATATGATCTGGCATATCTTCTGGCATATCTTCTGACATTTTATTTGGTATTCTATCTGACATATCTTCTGATATATCTTCTGACATTCTATCTGAAATATCTTCTGACATTCTATTTGGTATTATATCTGACATATCTTTTGTAATTTTATTTGGCATTCTATCTGGTATATCTTCTGATATATCTATTTTCTGATATCCTATCTGACATATTTTCTAACATTTTATTTGGTATTCTATCTGGTATATCTTCTGGTATATTTTCTGGTATTTTATCTGACATATTTTTTGATATTTTATTTGGCATTTTATTTGGTATATCTTCTGACATATCTTCTGGCATTCTATTTGGTAAATCTTCTGGCATTCTATCTGGTATATTTTCTGGCATTTTATCTGACATATCTTCGGGTATTCTATCTGACATTCTATCTGGCATATATTCTGACATATCTTCTGGTATTCTATCTGGCATTCTATCTGTCATATCTTCTGGAATATCTTCTGGTATATTTATTTGGCATATCTTCTGGCATATTTTCTGGCATTCTACCTGGTAAATCTTTTGGCACTCTATGAGATATTTTATCTTCCTACATGAGGTCCGGCAGGGAACAATTGGCATGGATATACGCGGTTGAGGTCCGGCAGGGAACACTGGGCGTGGATGGCCGTGGTTGAGGTCCGGCAGGGAGCACTGGGCGTGGATGGCCGTGGTTGAGGTCCGGTAGCGATTACTGTGGATCGCAGTTGAACAGAAAGACGAGGAGGACAACGAGGACGACGAGGACAACGAGAGGAGAATGACGAGAGGAGGTGGAGAGGAGGCAGGAGAAGGCAACATAGATAAAATCCAATAACCCTCACCTGGCAGGTGGGGAAAAATTCAGATAATATTGCGATTTTAAGTGAACCATCGCAATTCCTTTCGTATGAAATGGACGTTGGACATCAAAAAAGGAAATTTATCCTAATCTCTTTCGTCCAAAATGAGCATTGGTTATGAAAAATTGAAATAGAATTGCGATTTTGGGATTTCCAATGTAACCCTTTCGTACGAAATGAATATTGAATGTCAAAATTGAGGTAGAATTACGATTTTTTTAATGTAAAATTATGATTTGAAAATATTAATAACAATCCTGATAAATAAAATAATTTTTTTAATAAATTAATATAAAATTACGATTTCACGGGGCCAAAAATTGAAGTAAAAAGACGATTTCGGGTCCGGTTTTTGTGTAAAAAATTCTGTATGTGTAAATAATTCTGTGCTTGGTGTCAATTTTTTTGTGTGTAAAAGTCTCTATATCTTAAAGTTTTCTGTAAAAAAATTGTTTGTGTATCAAAGTTTCTGTGGGTAAAGGAGTTTATTTAATAGTTTTTGTGTTTGAAAGTCTGTGTGTGAAAGTTTCTGTATGTGAAAATGCGTGGTAAAGTCTCTGTGTGTGAAAGTACTTGTGTCTGAAAGTGTTTGAATATAAAAGCGTCTGGGTATAAAGCGTCTATATGTCAAAGCCTCTGTGTGTAACTGCTTCTGTATGTGAAGGAAATTGTGTGTAAAAATGTCTGCGTGAAAAAGTGTTTGCGACTAAAGCTTCTGTGTGTGTAAGTCTCTGTGTGAGAAAGTCTTGGTTTAAAAGGAAATCAGTGTTTAAAAGTGTTTGTGCGTAAAAGCATCTCTATGTAAAAAGCTGACATGTTCAAGTGACTGTGTGAAATTTCTGTGGGTAAAAGTTTTTGTAAAAACAATGTTTTTGTATAAAAAAATTGTGTGAAACTATCGACAAAAAATCTTTTTCGAATTACTTCTGCATGTAAAAGCATTTATGTGCACAGGCTTTTTGTGTAAAAGTTGTAGAATAAAATTGTGCGTGTGTAAAAGATTCTCTGTGTTGAAGCTTCTGCGGGTAAAAGTGTCTGTGCAAAAAATAGTCTGTGTGAAAAATGTTTTATAAGAGGCCCCTGTGAGAGAGCATTGGTGTTTGAAAGCGTTTGTGCGAAAACAAAAAATGTCTAGAAGCGTGTTTGTGTCAAAGCTTCCGTGTGAAAGAGCGTCTGTCTGAAACAGCTTCTGGATGTTGAAGGTCTCTGTAAAATCTGTTGCAAGGGGTTCTGTGCCGGATCCTATGTGTGAAAAACAATTCCGAGGTAGGATGCGATTCAATCTCTTCTGTTTGTGATGTATTCTCTTTATTCACTTTGTTTCGTATGCCACCGCCAACAAACCAACAACAAAAAAACATGCGTGAAACTTTTGCATGTGAATCCCAGGCGGGACGGGCAGCCACTATGAGCAAAGCGCGCAATTCAATGCCAGACAGCCCCTGCCACGGCGAAGCTGATTCCCCTGAAACAGCAGCAAAACCAGAGACGAATTCTTTTCGAAATGTTTGAATTGCGTTTGTTTGCATCAAAGGTTTCATTCACATAAATTCTTTTGTTCTTTTACAAGTAGTTTCTCCACACAAAAACAATGAAGGAAACAACCAAACCGTTGGAGAAAAGTGCACAGAGGGGAACACGAGAAGAACTCCGGCATCGCAAAACAATTTCTGGCACACAGAACTGGCGGTGTTTGCCTACAGCCCCACTAAAAACAATACATACCACACCTTCCATAAAACGAAACAGTCGCCAGAACACACAACAATTTGTTCAGTCAAGACACCCGGTGAATTTCTGAAACTGTCTGACCCTCCAAGACCAAGTCATGTCCTATTTCCACACAAAGCAAATGACGATGTTACCTTACTCCTGTCACGTCAAACAAAAATAACGGAATCACGATTCCTGACAGAAAAGGCCACAACCACACCAGCACAACAGGCCGAGGCCTGCTAATCAAACAAGAAATAGACACCACTTATCAATCGCGCGCCAGCGTCGTAGCAGTCAGCACAGACTTGCGAGGCTTGCCAAGTACCGGGGGGATCGATGTCAAATTTTGTCGCAAAATTGCGGTGGGGAAAAAAAGCGTGGATGCGTTGTGTGTGGATGACTTGTATGTTAACCAAGTTGGTGGCTACGACGCAGCATCGTTTTTCACGGTTTTTTCAGGTTCTTGCGGAAGGTCTGAAGGCTTCAAAGGCCGTCCGCGCTCCTTGCAAGCCCCCTTCAAGTATTGTTTGTCTTGCAATCAAAAACCAATGCAGCGTCTCCCTTTTTGAAGCTCCACTTTGAAAACAAACAATTTTTTGCAACTTCCTTTTAAGATCCATTCAAATCGTTTCATGCCTTTCCTTCAAGCCCCGGAACTTGGCACCACGATTCGGTCATTTTGGGCCAGAGTTTCGCAGGCGCCTGTTTGAGCGCTACCTTCATTGGCACTATAGTGGATACTCTTCGAGGTCCAGGTCATCACCTAATCGATCGCACCCGTCTAGCCGTTGCACCGTGTTTGACGCTCCCTTTGTTTTCGGCATTTTGGCCGGACTGCCGATTTTGAAATAATTTTTATTTTTATTACAACTTATTCAAACGTCTTTATGCACTAATTATAATTCTGTAGCTTTCACTTGGTACGCTTTCATTGATTGTCTTTTCAAATATATATATATATTTACCCACCTGTAATGTCTACAGAGCGCGTTCAGATCCATGTTAACATCTGTTCATTTTCATGTCATGACAGCTAGACTCAACAAGTCGGAGTTATTCTTGCTACAGCAAGGAATTGGAAGGCAGGTCAATTTCATGCGTGGTTTTCACGCGACCAATCTCTGGTTTAGTTGTGATTGAAGTCACGTGTTTGTTTGGTTCTGAGTCACTGGTTGGTTTTGAGCGAATCTTGGCACACAAATATAAATTTTTTTACAGTCCAAAAAATATACTCTAGTGATTCTTGACAGCAGGATCCAATTACTAAATATAATTGAATAATTTGGAAAGAAAAAATCGAAGTACAATATTATTAAATATTTTTATTTATTTATTTAAAATATAATTAAAATTTAAAAAAAAATTTTTTGCCTATATATGTATACTGAGGTGGCGGTGGGACCAGAAAGCTGCCCCGAATTTTCACGTACTAGGAATGATTTTGTGTGACATCTTCTTTATTTTCTACGTTATAATTGGAAGGACTATAACGAGCTGGTGTGTTATCTAGCAAAGAGGCTGAGCTCCACGACCAGTTGGACCCTGAGGTAGCAAAGGTTTTGAAGGGAAAGCGGCTGTTGTTGCTCGAAGAAATTTTGAACGAAATCGGATTTCCAGATAAAAACCTGGTCAAGGATATTTGCTCGGGGTTCCGCCTTACTGGATGGTTGCGTGATTCACAACTTTTTCCTCATCGTTCAAAGCCTCCTCAATACTCAGCGGATGAAGGCAAAAGGGTGCCTGAATTTTGAGATCTTGTTTTCTGCTACCACTGCTGCTAATAAAGCTACTGCTTTGTTTCCATCAGTGTAGAAAGCAAACTGTTACTCCTCTGGTCTCAACTGCAGAAGACCGCCGGTTCCTTACCGGTCTTTGGCGGCGGCTGTGTGGCCACGTATTTAAAAACATTAAAGGTAGTAGTGGGATCCCACATTTCCCGACGCGAAAGTTGTCTGCCGTTACGGCATCGTAAAGTAATCGGAGATCCCGCAAGGCGGTCAAGTTTACGTCAGCGGGTCGGCAGGTCTCGCTGGTGTTTTTTTTGCCGGGCGAGTGGAGAAATGTATCTCAAGTTTTTTCCGTTTCGGGCGTAGGGCGGCTCTTTGACACCAGGTATGCACCAAGTCCCTTTGTGCACGCTCTCAGCAATGTACATCCCGGAGTTGTCGTTCTTGCAATCAAAAACTGTGTTATGTAAGTGGCACCACGTGTCGGAAGCTGTATCAAATACTTGGGGGTGGACACGAAAATCTAACAAGAAGACCGCAGGTTCCTTTGCTGGGCACAGGATTCAAGAAGGTTCTCCCTCAAACAGAAGTTTTAGAGAGGTGCGTAGCAGGGTCGGCAATGGTGTTATAGGCTAGTACATTTTCCATGTAGCAAGTTCAATTATCTGCCCAGTGTAGTACCAAGACTGATGGTTTAATTTGCCGAAACCTGGGCATTTAAGGCGGCATGGATGTCTGGGCAAGTTTTTGCTTCATCCAAAGAAAAAATTATGACAAATTTTGCAGCGGAAATCAAGTAAATACCTAGGAAGGCGATAGCGGCATGCGGGGAAAATCAAAACCAGTGATATTTACTACCATTGCGTTACTAAAAGGTATAAACCAATAATGTTCCCAAATTTCCGCCGGAGTTTATTAAGGGCCAAGGTTTGTACCGTAACAGGGTTATATATATTATAAAATATCCGAGGAAATACGAAAAAATCCTAAAACAATTTACAGGTCCTCCAACTTTCGCAAAAAACCAAGAATGTCGCCTAATAATATAATTTTATATAAATTTATTATATAATTTATTTTCCTTCTATATATTTATTCCAATTTATTTATTAATATATTTATATTTATTAAACAAATTACTTTACTTCGTAAGATCCCCACCATGACATTTATACATTTTATTGCTGACAAATCTTCTAGCATTCAATTTAACATATTTTTTGGTATTCGATCTGGCATTTTATTTGGCATATCGTTTAGTATTCTACCTAGCATATCTTCTGGTAGATGTTCTAATATATCTGGCAGATGTTCTGACATATCTTCTGGTATATGTTTTGCAATATCTTCTGGTATTCCATCTGGTATTTTATTTGGTATATCTTCTGGCATATTATTTGGTAAATTTTCTAGTATTCAATCTGGCATTTTATTTTGTATATCTTCTAACGTATTATTTGGTAAAATTACTGGCATTTTATTTAATAAATATTTTGGTACTTTATCTAATATATTTTCTAGCATTTTCTATTTAATATTTTATCTGGCATTCTATCTACCATACCTTCTAGCATTCTATCTACCATATTTTCTAACATTTTATTTGGTATATTTTCTAGCATTCTATATAGTATATTTTTTGCCGTGGATATTCGCGGTTAAGATCCGGTAGGGAATACTGGTTATGGATGGTCGTGGTTGGGGACCGGCAAGAACGCTAGGTGGGAATAGCCGTGGTTAAGCTCCGGCAGGGATCACTGAGCGTTAATGGTCGTAATTAAGGTCCGACAGGGAATACTGGGTATGGATAGTCGTGGTTAAGGTCCGGCAACGAACAGTTTAAATTACGAGTCGTAGTTATACAAAACGACGACGAAAACAACGAAACGGAAAAAACAACGGAATAAATAATAACGAGAAGAGGACGACGAGACGAAGAAAAGAAAAGAAGGAGGAGCAAACAACTTAAATAAAATTTAATAACCCTCATCTAGCAGGTAGGAAAAAATAATATTAACAATATTTAATTATTCCTTTTAAATATATATATATATATTTAAAAAATATCTTTATTATTTTTTTTCTTATTTTAATTATTGGATTTTATTTTTTTCTTGTAATTTTTTTTTTTTCCCTTTCCATTTCTACATGTTTTTTTCGAGTGACCCCCATCAAGGACCATTTTATAATTTTATTTAATATATATTCTAATACTATATATAATATTCATTCTGGCACTCTATTTGCCATATATTCTAGTGTTCTTTTTTCTAGCAATTTTTCCGGCGTTCTATATGACATGTATTTTGATATCCCATCTAGCATTTTATCTGACATGATTTATGACACTCTTTCTGACCTACGCTTCAGCATCTATTCTGGCATTCTTTCTGGCATGTTTTCGGGTCCATGTGTGTGCAGCTACATCTAGAGTTTGCGATGAGGTTGGAGCTGCATTTGGAGCTTGCTTACTGTGAGCTCTGGGTCCATTGGTGCCCACCCACGAAGGAGAAGGAAAGGAGGAGGTGGCCGAGGAGGAGGAGTTGCGCCTTTGTCAAAATCTAGAGACCCGCACCTAGCAGTTGGGAAAGAAGAAAAACAGCACACTTGATTTTGAATAAAAGAAAAAAACAAATGATCGCAGGATATTTTCTTATTCAATTTCACGTGGCGATATCGCAGGATCAGTTGGGACCTCATATGCGCGCAGCTACTGACACGACGAATCGATCCATACTGATGACTTGGCACGCCTCGCTGACGACATCCTGCTGCGACTCATCCTGTGGAAAATCTCAGGTTGAGTTGCCGTGATCAGATTACAAAACCATGCTGGACCATGCCTCCGATTCAGCTACCTCTGACTCTTCTGTGGAGACCTTCGGAGCCACTTCAGAAACTTTGCATTTTCTCAAAAATATGTAGGAACATTTCAAGTTGCTCTGCGCCGCCTCGCTAGGAGTGCGATTGGGGTCTGCCTGCCGTGCTTGAACCTCAATGAGTTGGATGCTGCTGGATGCAGTTGGATGGAATCGTGCAATGTTGTGCCCTTCTGTGCCACTGCCTGGCTCTGACCCATTGACAGTGGCCTGTTCAACGTACTCGCCAAAGGTGCGGAGGAAACCTCTGATGACTTCCTGGCACCAGCTCTGCATCACCAGTGCGCTGGGCAATTGGATGCAATTGGGACAGGGAGGACATGCGCCTGATATTCAAGTACCAGGCGATTCCCTGGCTCAAGTCTCAGGATTTCCTCTCCCAACCTCAGACCCGACTGACCCAACTGACTCAACTTGAAATCTGCACGGCCACATTTGAGATCCACGATGATCAGCTTATGCTTCTGTATGGAGTGCAGCCAAGATACCGCAAGGCTTCCTCGTAACCTGCAATCGGCGCGGAATGGATCGAGAGTCCAACACTTCCAGCTCAGCAGAGCCGAGCCTTCTCTGGTGTGCAAACGGACCTGCAACGTGTGCGTCACTGTGGTCACGTGGGCTGTGATCACAACGTGTGACTCATGTGACTCGACTCGATGTCTCTCATCTCACCTGCAACAGGAAGTCTGCACAACGGAGGTCTGCCTCATGGTGATGCGCATCTCACGGCCACGGCCACGTCACCATGTCACAGCATGTCACAGCTCCACAAGATCCTGATCTTTCCGCCTCAGTGGGTTCCGGGTTCCTTGGCGGTGGTGGAGGCGGAGGTGGCGGAGGTGGCAGCTCTACACCTTGATTCTTTCGCATCACAAAAGGATTTGGATCGTGAAGCACAACCTAAACTTTCCGTACACAGACTGTTCAATCCACATGCAATATGCACGGGGCAAACATTTTTTTCCGCTTTCAAAACTATGATGTCGCAGCCCACCTGCCACATGGAATTGATGGAACGAGCAAAAAGGATGCACAGTTGCAACTTGGCACAGCCACAAAATTGCTTTGGTGCCAACATCAAGAATCATAAGCCTTTACAAGTAAGAAACAGATCCACAAGCACCCAAATCGTCTCTGCATCCGAAGGACCAAAAGGAAATCAGCAATGGTTCCAAAAACGACTCAGCCAGGATCCTTTTCGAGCGAAGGATGCTCGCCGTCCGAGAAAGGCGACAGGCCACAATGGTTCCAATCAAGTCTGTTGCTTGCTGCGTGGCGGGTTTGAATCTGCAATAGGCAACCCATGGCAATCCATGGCACCATTTTGAAAAAAACACTTTGGTCAACAGACTTGACCTCCAGCTCTGCCAAACCCCATGGAGCTTTGCTCCAATAACGTCCCGGTTGTCAAGGCAACGGGACACTGCGAAAGAGATGGTCTCTGTAAAAAGGACCCCATAGAAACTCACTGCTCTTGCAGGGTGTCTGAAATCAAAGGTTTGCCGGCGACAGGAAAATACCTCCAAGCACCAGAGTCTGATGCACTGGAAGGTATCGTAACTGATGTGTACTTAAGCCGTTGGTACCTACAATGATCTACAACCAAACCTCGGTTTTATGAAAGCATTGTTGAACTCCATTCCGCCTGGCTTCATCTCCGGTTGCGAACTTATACGCAAAAGCACCACCTGAAGGCAACTCAGATGGACAGGGCACAACGGCACGACATGGCACACTTGCCGCTTTGAAGAAAGGCAAAACCCGTTTCGCATGTGTATGGATGCGCAGTTGATGCGTAAGATTTGGCATGTTTTGCTTCACAGTAGGGTCTAGCGAGATTTGTCGATCACAAATGATGATACACTTCTTCCTCCAGTTTGCAAGCTCATGATGTCAAGACAGACTGGAAAGGTCGCAAACCGTCAAGTTCAGTCGATATTTTAGGTGCAGAACTTGAGGGTTCTGTGCAACCAAAATGCTGGGGCAGTGCAAACCAGAGCTCGCAAACTCCTCTGGGAAAGTTCCCCGAATCGCCGAAACATCCAAAACTATCCAAAACAGCCAAGACTTGTCGGCATGCGCCATTGACAGTGAACCTCGTTTAACATTTGGTGTGTTTCTTTTGGAAGACATTACATGGATTGTACTATATTTACTATACATATAAATATATATGTATAATATAATCAATATGTATTATATATATATGTATTTATGAATCATTTATGAATCTACATGACGTGTTGCAACAGGGAAACGCATGCGGTCCTTGGGCCTCAACCAGGCAAAGTGGGTGGCGCCTTTTTGCAGCAGCGCCTCGAAAGTCACCTCCTGGAAGCGGCCTTGACGCGACAGGGCTTCGGCCACATCCTCCGGCAGTGGGATGGAAGCGCCAAACAGCAGACCTGTTCCAACGCTGGCAGGGCCTCAGCACAGCAATCATTACTTCATGCACTTCATTTATCAAAAAAAAAATCAAACCGGTTCCAAAAATCAAGTCGAAAGTTCGGAATCAACAGGCATGCAAACAAGCATTCAGTCGAATGTAGCGATAATTTGCACTGTAGTGGAGAACATGACCAATACAGGGGTTGGCTGTGCATTTTGGCTTGCCACTTGCAAAACGTTCATGCCAGCGTCTGATGGATGTTGTTCCAACCACTGTGCAATCGTGATCGAAGTACACGTATCCTTAGGACGCAACAGTAGCAATTGCCCAAAGTTTTACAGTTGCGACCAAAGCCTGCCTCTGCAAGAAAGAAAAAACCCATCAGTATCATTAGTGCTACTCTGTGAACCCTTTCCTTGCAGCCATGGCAGCTTTGATTGTCAGTTCACATTGCCTGGAAGCTCTAGCCTGTTCCCCCAACCTGGTAAAAACCCGTTGGCCATTGCATGTCGATGCATTTGGTAGATTCAAATGTATCAAAATGCAGAAATGAGGCGACGAAATGGACGAACAAGTTTCCACCGTATTCCAAGAAAGCGCGCTCGGGTCCAGGAAGAGGCCAAAGATCTGGATGCTTTAACTTATCCACCTGGGCAGAAAAGCATAGCACTGGCAATCAGAAAACATCAAACTGATTGCAAAGACAGCACTCATGACACCACTCAAGACAGCACTCAAACTCCATAGAATCATAGAATCGTAAGACGATGGACTAAACATCTTTAAATCTATTTGTCCAATTCTATCCCTATGCCTCGGTCAATTAGGCTATTATGAAACCAAATGCTGCCCTGGGCACAGGATAGGCCCATGCGAAATGCGCCGCAGATTTTGGGATGCCCGCAGCAGCTCGGGTGGCCGCTGAGAGCGTCGTCGGATGCAGCGGTGAGCAATGACAAAACCTGAATGCTCACATCGCTCGGCTTTTCAACAACTCCACATCCACTTCTTTGCAAAAAACATCACTCTGGTCCAAGGTGCAAGAAATCGCCCTCTTCCAAGCCGATCTCACAAAGTTGGACACCAACCATGAAGCCTGCTCAAGGCTTTGAGAATTCCGAAGATTATCATCAAAAAGGTTTCCTTGCCCTAAAGGGCCAACGATTCAAGCATATGCAGGCATTAAGGAGCAAATTCATGGATTCTAAGAGGATTCCCAGCTGCAAAGTGCGTTGATATCCTTGATTTCAATCCTCTGTCACCTGCTACAATGCAAGTATTAAGTATTGTATTGTTTTCCAGTCATGCACATCACAAAAAATGACCGGCCTACCCTTGATGGAAAATCAATAAAGCCAGATGACGGTTTGGAAGCAAATTGGCTACAAAATGACCTCTGAAACTTGAGCTTTCTGATCCATTCCGACACATAACATGCATGAGACATGAATCACATCCTTGTGTCGGAATGAACATCTTCTGAAATTGCGTTCCCCACATTCCCCACACGTGTGGCCAAGCTGCTGGTTTCACTGGTGGGATCTGGCTTTTTGGCCTGTGGCAAAGTGAAGAAAGCGTTGAAGACACGAGGGAAAAGTTGGGCCTTCACCATGACCTCAAGCGCAGAGTTGCTACTTCTGATCCCCAGACTGAACCGACTCAAGCCTTGGACAGTTTGAACTGTTGAAATATTATTCGATCCAGTTGGCAGAGTTGCTGATGCTTCGTGTTTCATGCTACAATTTCAATTTGTTTTTTTTGAAATTCTTTCGCTGCCCAAGAGACAAAGGGTCCCACCGTATTGGGGAACTCCAAATTCAGCATTTCCGCATCGAAGCCGGAGGTTCGAATTGGATAAGCCACCTGCAGCATTGGTAGATTGGTGCTGGAGTCAAAGGTTTGAGACAACAGTAAAAACACTTGGCAAAGCACTTCGGATCAATTTAGGAATTAGGGGTTCTTGTCTTCGATTCTTTGCCTCTTGCAAAAGAGCTGTTCGCATCTCACGAGCTTCTTCTTCTGGAAGTTGCCTGGCCCGAAAGTTCACAAGGCCGGCCATCTCAGAAGCACAGAAATGCCTACAGGAATCGCATCGGGAGCAATTGAGGACATTCAGGAGATTCAAGGAGATTCAAGGAGATTCCAGGACATTCCAGGAGCCAGGAGCTCTCACAAGCCCATATCGCCCAAAACTTCCTTCTTTAATCTGCAAAATGGATGCGAAACTCCCTGGAGGTCGACCCAAAGTAAATATTGCTGGAGATGCGATTTCCAGCTGTTTCCCGCTCTGTATCTCTGAAACATCCGATGGAGCAGGCCTGGTGACATCCACGCCACTGGCGAGGCCGAACCCCGAGGACTTCTGTGGAACACCTTGCCGAGCCAAACATGGCACTCTTTCCGAGATTCTACTTGGACCTACTTGGAATCTACTTGGATCCACTTCGATCTGCTGTGTTTTTTGCCATGTGTGCCTGTTTCCCGAATGCGTAGCAAGGGTTCCCGTTTCACTCTGGGGGTCTGGGGGTGGAGGGTGTGTTCGCTTGACGTTGCGTTTACGACGGCAACCGTCCGCAACCGTTCGCAGCCGTCCGCAAGTGTCCGTGTGAGGGCCGTATGGCCGTGCCTATGGCAAGTTCTGCAACAGGTTACGTGTCTGCAAAAAGTGTCGAAAATCGTTTTGTGTGGCGGGCACAATACTTTTGCGTTGTTTTCAGAAGCGTAGCACTTTGGAGACATCCATTGTCATTTTGCGTCGCAGGCGCAGCAATTAAGACGTGCCGCGTTGCGTGTTTTTTTGCGCATGTAAATCTTAAGGCTGCGTCAAGTGTTGACAATGTGCAAATCCGTGGCAGCCGTGGCAAGTTGTGATATGCGATGACGCTCCACACTTCACGCTCCACACTTTACGCTTTACACTCCACACTTTACACTCCACACTTTCCACTTGACACTTTGCACTCCGTACTCTACACTCCACACTCTACACCCCACACTGCATACTTTACACTCCACACTTTACACGCCACACTCTACACTTTGAAATCCACAATGTACATTGTTCACTCGACACTCTACACTCCACACTTCACTCTCCACACTGTACACTCTACACTCTACACTCAATACTGCACACTCCACACTCCACACTTCACACTTGACACTCTACGCTTTACACTTTACACTCCAGACTCCACACTTTACACTTTACACTCCTCACTCCACACTTTACACTCCTCACTCCACACTTTACACTCCACACTTTACACTCTACACTCCGCACTGTACACTCCACCATGTACATTCCACACTCCTCACTCCTCACTCCACACTCTACACTTTACACTCCACACTCCACACTTTACACTTAACACTCTGCACTCTACACTCCACACTTTACACTTTAGACTTTACACTCAACACTCTATGCTTTACACTCCGCACTCTACACTTTGCAATCCACAGTCCACACTTTACACTCCACACTCCACACTTTACTCTTCACACTTTACACTCTACACTTTACACTCCACACTTTACACTCCACACTCCACACTTAACATTTACACTTTGCACTCCACACTCCACACTCTACACTCCACACTTTACACTCTACACTTTTATAATTCACACTCTACACTCCACACTATACACTCCACACTTGACACTCCACACTCCACACACGACACTCCACACACGACACTCCACACTCCTTACTTTACACTCCGCACTCCACCCTCCACACTCCACACTTTACACTCCGCACTCCACACTTTACACTCTACACTCCACACTCTACACTCCGCACTCCACACTCTACACTTTACACTCTACACTTTACACACTCTACACTCTACACTTTACACTCCACACTCTACATCGAACACTCCACACGTCACACTCCACACTTTACACTCCACACTTTCTACTCCACACTTTATACTCCACACCCCACACTCCACACTCCTTACTTTACACACGACACTCCACACTCTACACTTTACACTCCACACTCTACACCCCTCACACTTTACACTCCACAATTTACATTCTACACTCCACACTCAACACTTTACACTCCACACTCTACACTTTACACTCTACATTCCAAACTTTCCACTCCATCCTCTTTGCATTCCACAGTCTCCAGTGCACTGGTACGGTAACAGGGGAAAAATGTAGACTGTTCAAATAACTTGTTTCACAAAAGTGTTCTGCGTGATTGCATTCGGGTTCGTGGGCTGCATCTTGTGTTTTTTCTCGATTTTTCAGGAATTTGCCCTGGCGGCAGAAAATTAAGGGTTCTTCCAAGCAGTATTGGAAAGTATCAATCTGCAAGACGACATGTATCTTCTACCAAGTCTTTGGCGTCCTGTTGAGACCTGATTCAAATCTGCAAGACGACATGTATCTTCTACCAAGTCTTTGGCGTCCTGTTGAGACCTGATTCAATAGACCAATTGGCACCAATACAAACCATACTGGACCATACTTACCTCCTCCTTCTATGATGCTTGTCCTGTTCTGCATTCGCGGCACGAATGTTCAGTGTCCAACAGAAGGTTCGCTCGACCTCTTCGCGTTCCTGGATGAGCAAAACGGTCTTTGATCGGATCCATTTGCTACTTCTCTTATGCACAGAATCCAAGCCTCTCAGAGCTCTCAATCAACTCAATGTGCTAACTTCCAGTTCTACTCGACCTCTTCATGCTCCCGACCAGAAATCGGATTTGTCCCCTATGCAGAAACTATTCCTGGTATTGCCGGGGTCGACATCATGAACGCACCCAACAAAATGTGTAGGAATCGCCAACATATTAGCATACATCTTTGCGACAACCTGCTCATACCATCCAGTGTTCTGATAAGCATTGATTGCCCGAGGATTCCGAGGATCGTCATCATCGGCAAAAGCATGTGCAGTTGGTGCGCTCTCCCAAAACAGATTGTAAGAAGGATCATCCTGAAGGACCAGAGGCTGAACGGACTGAACGGCTGAACAGAATGATTCATTTGGACCCGGAAACTGCAGGAGCCACTCATGTGGCTTAGGCTTTGCAGGATGAATCATCAGATCCAACTCTTTTGCTTTGCTGAATGCCTAAGATCAGTGTGAAAAGGAGCTTGATCCAATTTGAATTCACCTTGAGTCTGCCAAGGCAATCCGAAAACGAAATAAATGAAATCACAACATAGGTTTGAAATAAATGACCAGCCAAACAGTTGTACCACTTGAGGTGCATTGGTGCACTGAATTGTCCTTCGATCTATAGAGGCTGGCCAGAAGTAATCGCAGCAATCGGCCCAAGTCTTTGAGCTCATCCTCCGTGGAGTCCTCGACACACTTGGCATCTCAACATGTCTCAAGATGTCTCCAAATCATCTTGATCCAAGATGATCTTTGACTGTGAGGGAATAGATTCGAATTGGTTGAATAAACACCAACGTATTGTGACGAGGTGTTTCGCAAGAGTCACCATGACAGGAAGAATAGGAAGGCTTAACGATACTTATAGGTCTTTGCTTGGTTTCTTCAAGGTGCTGAATGGAGTCGTGTTGAAGTCTGCATACTCTGCATTTTGTTCGGCCTTCTTCAGACTGCATTGACTCCCGCAGTCCTCGAAGCGAGGGCAATGCCGCTTTGGGGCCACGATGATTCGCCTCTGCCAGTACCACAGCAAGTGCTCGTCGTATTTTGTTCTAACATGTTCTTACATGTTCTAACAGTCTCACAGAAACCGAAGTGGCATACGTTCCATTGTCTTGCGGAATGTGCATGCTGCGCCATGTCCAGCTTTGTTCAGCTTGCAATTGAGATGACTCGTTGTTTCATTGGGTTGATGACCATTTTTGATAAGCCGGTCTCGTAGCTATAGAGACTTGGTGGTTTCCAGATATGACAAAAGATATTACACACGTGCACCAAACAAGGTCTCTGAAGTTCAAATGCCCTTGAGCCAGGCAAAATGTTGCCAGGTCACCCTCTGGGAACTTGTGCAAAGGGCACAGAAGCAACGAAGTGTTCCGTTTGGTGCACCAGTCGCGCCACACTGATGGAATTTCCACCAGTGACATCATCCACATAGAGCCTCAAATCTCAAACTGTACCGCAGTAAAGGTTACACTGGATACACATTTGCAGAAGTGCCTTCAGGAGCCCATTCAAAAAGAGCGGTCAAGTGCTGAACATTGGACAATTGCTTACATTGAAATTCGCTTTACATTCGTGTCCTCCAAGCAACTTCTGAACTCCCGTGCACCTGTGGAGGTCAAAAAAGTCCTTGTGGTCCTGTCAAAGAACTAATTCCCTCCAGAACACAAACATTTTCGACACCCTCTGTCTGAACCTGGGCTATCGTGATGCACCTCGTTGCAAATGGTTTGCCTGTACACATCCACACTCAATCACAGTCATACTTTCTGTAGAATCTTTTCGCCTTGATCCATCTCAACGCACGCTCTTATCAAGTTGAGATGCCTGAAGCTTTACATATCATTAAATGGTTATCCACTTGGTTATCCACTGTGGAAGAAGTCCCCATTAGGCTAAATCAACCACTTAGGTTTGAAATGGTTTGAAGTTTCTTCCTATCTCGGGCCCCAGAGCTGTCCCATCTCCGTCCTGCAGCCGTCGCTCCAAACTGCGACTGACGATGGGCAATGAGCAAATCCTGAGATCTGCCAACTTTGTAACATTAAGCGACACTGTGCGAGCAAAAATGAGACAAAGACCCACTAAAACTTTGGTCACTTGCAAATCTTGATCATGTCAAGCAAGATGTAAGACGGTCCAAAGAAAAACACGAAAAGCAAGAGCAGCCTGCATCCACCATGCTATGCACTCCAAACATTGAAGAACCTTGTGGCGAATGAATCTTGAAAAGTAATTCTCTGCCAAGACTCTGCATGTGTGGATGGATGAGGGAGCCGCTAGCTTCTGTACCATATTGCTTAAAATACCTCAGTTGGATCATGACTGGAAAATAAGATAGCTGAGTCGAAATCCTTTTGCTGATTCCACTTTGAGATTTGTGAATCAGACATCCAGCCACCTTTCTGCTCGGCCAAATGGTGTCAATAAAAGTCACTGCCAGGTGGCATAAGTTGCAAAACTCTCTCACACTTCCGCAGGGAGCGGCCTAGATGGTTGCAGGTGTAAGCAGGAAGATCAACAATCCAAAATGATTCAAACCGATTCAAAACGTCCACAAAACGTCCACAAAGTGATCCAAAGTGATACAAAGTCATCGTTTTGGATCATTTTGGATCACTCACCTCGAGCAGCCATGGCCCTCAAAGAATTCACCACCTGGAAAGCAAACACACAGCTCTCATGGCCAGGGGATCACACGGGACCATGTGCATGTAGACCTACAGTGGCAACGTAAAGAAGTCCAACTAGTCCAACTTGTCCGTTCTCAGAAAAGTTGTGAATGTTTTGCACTCATGGACCTAGTGTCTCATGGCGCCTGGGAGTCCTCGGCAATGCCAATGAGTGCATTGTGAGTGGGCGATTCCACCACAACCTCGCTAGCACCGAAGCCATCCACCATCCTGCCAATTTTTGAAACTTTACAGGATCTGAAATCGACAGACCAAAACCTCTGGGTTTTAATTACTCCTCTGACACAGGACTCAAATGCAAAACTGCAAAACCATTGATACCTGAAATGACTTAAAATGCCTTAAAACGACTTAAGGGCCCTGTTTTCGGACGCAGAACATATTAAAAAGGATGCTCCGTTTTGCTCCTGTATAAGGGATGGTCTGCATCCGGGTTGGCGGCGTGATTGTCGTTGTCTCCAAAGCAGGCCGCGTGCTTTGAGCGGTCGAAGGGGAAGGGCTTCTCGTAGAGCTCCTCTCCGACGGCACCCCAATTGCCCCAAACTTCAAGCGGTGCGTCGAACATTATTTTGTGATTCAATAATGATGAAATAATGAAAGATCATGAAAGAGAATGACCATAAAGTGGCAAAGTCCGCTGAACAAACAGTTTGACTTGAGGTAGTCGCTGCTTTTTGATTCCATTTTTGGTCACTTGTCTGCTGTACATGGCCTAGCTGCTCATCCACTTGTCCTGCGGAGTCAAGAGATATGGGAAAGGATTGCGAAGGACACGGACCAGCCACTTTGACTTGTCCTCCTGCCATTGCCATGGAAGGAACATAAGGGAAAGGATGGAGAAACATCGGAGAAACTTGGAACGGTTGTCTCAAAACAGGATGCCTCATTCCATTTGCTTGTTTCACCAAGCTTTTGCGGGAAAGATACAATTTCATGTATTCATAAGATGAGCCAGGTTCTACCTTCAGCTTCTTGTACTTCTGGATTGAATTTTGCATGGAGTATTCAATTGACAATGTTACCCTTGATACACGTGGACAAAACAGGGTGTTCGAGTTGAATCCTAAAGAAAATTCTGTGCAACGTCCAATCACCTCTTCCTCTGGCAGCCCTTCACGCTCTTCCAGACGTCCATCTGGCCAAACTCGAAGCACCTGCAAAATGTAGCAATGTGTAACTTCGTCGCTACAAATGCAGCCAGCCAAACATCTCGTAGAGGTTCGGCACCAATTCAGCAATTCAGGATCTTGCTGAAACCTACATTGGTGATGAATAAATCAATGCTGGTTAATGACCCACTCGTCGCCAATCCAAACTGAAATTTCGAGTGCCTCGGTGGCTTCTTCTCGACCGCGACAGAGAGGGCACTTTTCCTGAAGTGGCAGAAAGGAACGGAAGGAACGGCTTCAAAGACAAAGAAAAGGACTGAAAGGGACTTGAAGTTTTCTGAAGCGGACAGTATGAATCAAACCGTTACTGGCTACTTCTCTACTTTTAAAATGTGATCAGCATCCTACAACGTCCTACAATATTCTACAGTCTTTGACACAAGGCCATGGCTTTTGAGATCACCTTTCACATCGGCCATGCGACATCGTGCTTCGGCTGCTCGTGGGCGCGGGGCTCAGTGCGGGGTGCATTTTTGCTATCGTATTGACGTGCTTTCTTTGGCCCCGCCTTGGCAAGGCAATGGGGATTTTACTGGGTAGCGACGTTGACAAAGGATGGGTCTGACATGATCTGACAATGATAACATCAAAGAAGGCTGTTGCCGCTGTTGCCATTGACAAAAGAGGATTTCAACCAAAGGCCGATCTGCCTTCAGATCCACAAAGAAGCAGCACCAGTGCCTCAAGGACACATCTCATTTTGCGCCTACGTTTAGTGGATAAGTTTTTCAAACCACGGTCCTAATGGTTCTCAAGAGCCGAATCAATCCATTTATTCGAGCTCATGACTCAGCTGGGGTTCATAGTGCAGACATAATGATTAATGGATATTAACGGAGAAGAAAACCCTGGCGGGATTTCCGCATAATTCCACGCAAAATGCATCAAAATGCCTGGTAAGCGCGTCTTGCCGTAGGAGCCGCAAGCGAGAGCCGCCTACGTATTCGCCTTGCCTAGGCTGGAAGGTGAATGTTGGAGTGAAAGCAGAATTCAGAGATCCATGGGAATCCATGTTACAAAAGAATTACTAACATCTTTGCATTTTGCAATATAGTATACAGCCATAGCATGCCATAGCATCCAGAAATGACTTCCAGATCGTTCTCAGCTGTTGCCATTTACCCATATTTTACCGGGCATTGATTTTGTCCGAATTTCCCTTTCTCGGCAGGAGACCCACCCAGCCGCCGCCAGAAGCGGTTCTCGCCCTCATAGGAGAGACGCCTCTCCTACAGGTGATATCGTTTGAGGTAACTCTTCAAGCGGTTGATCTACCAGTTTCTCCTGGTCATAACCGGGAGAACAAAAACCTATGCAAGATTGCGAGATCATAAAACAATATCATGAAATATAACGAATCATTATCAATCAAAGGCCCCAGATGTGATCATACAAGTGCTCTCAAAACTTATGAACCAACTGTCTACCACCAAACTACCAGGTCTACCTCAGCAGCACGAGCAGTGCCTCTTGGGTCTTGGGACTCTGCGAGGTATCCACCGAGATCGACCGCTCGAAAGATGCCTTCTCCGGCGTCAGCAGCCGCTGGAGCGAGGTGCCTCGGCTGCTTTTGCGACTTGCAACGGACTGATCAAAAATGCTCCAAATATCTCCAGATCCTTTCGAGTATGATCCAAATGGTCCAAATCCAAAACGGACCTTCAATATGCATGAAACAAACATTGGAACACGGCTGGACAAGGCCTGACACACTGTGCTGGAGCTTGGAATGCAGAAAGCCGTCCAGCGCGACTCGCAGGAGCGGAGCCATCTTGGAAGCCTCCGATTTCAGTTGAAACAGTATGAAACAGTATGCAACAGTTGCAATGATCAGTTGCAATGATCAGTCTCGATCAGTCTCATGCCACCGCACAGTGACCTCGGGGGTGATCACAAAACCTTCGTGTCCACCACAAGTTCAAAGCGTTCGAAACGTTCGAAACCTTCGAAACGTTCAACTCCTCACCTCTGGGCGCTGCTTTAAAATCACGGTGCAGATGGCATTGAGGAGGTCCAAGATACTCAGCTGTTGAAGGAGCAAGTGATCCTCCTGCAGCGGGAACTGATATGTCTGATATGTGTGATATGTGAGGCCAGGACGGCCAGGATTAAAGAAGGGACCTCATCCTGACATATCCTGACTGAATCAGTTGAATCAATCTTGGAGCGATGTGGGCATCTTGAAGCTCGTTTAGGACATCGCTGACGTGCCTTCGGCAGTTGCGATGAAAATTGCACGAAGCTCTCCGACGCCGGAGCTGCCATTGGTGGATGTGGACGCGAAAATATAAGAAAAGATGTGAACAGAATAAAAACGACCCGGAAGACCTGGAAGTCATCCAAGCAGTCATCCTCTTGTCTCAAGAGTTAGGTTCCTCTTTTCCAAGTAAGCACATCTATGCTGAAAAACTGTGCTGCAGTTTCTGTTCAATCGTCCTGGATCTTTTGTGCTCGATAAACTTCGTTGCAAGGCTGCTGGTCATCAGTGCAAAGTCATCAGGACCATCCAAAAGGAATGCCACATTGCATTGCTTGAACCTTCTACAACTTCGTGGCACAGGTCTTGCACGGGTGCATTTCAAACATGCTCTTGCTTCACCCAGATAAAAACACCCCCTTGATAAAAAAAGCTGCAGTTTTCCGTCTGAACAATCATGTGACCTAATGTTGTGGCTGCACAAAAAATCCCGACAACCACTCCGTACTCTCTCTCTCTCTCTCTCTTTCAATAGCATCCTTTTCTATTGATAATTGATACTCGCACAAAAATGGTCATTTTTGATAACCTAACCCTGGTCAATTAACCATCAAACAACGCCCTCTAAATAGTGACTCTGATCTGGGTGTGATTACAACCCAAATCCGGAATGAGATCACGTGAAATCACACTCGAATCTGGGTCGGGCTTTTCCAAAAAGTTGGACCTCAGAATTGCGACCGCTCACGTTGATGTGCCTCGAAATCGCCACAGGTCCTGGTGACAGCATGGTGGAAAGAGTGGTTGCGAGATTTGTGGACAACTCAATTTTTGAACCTGAAAGGTGGTCTTACTGCAATATCGTGAAAATGTAAGTCAAATATAGTCAAATCTTCTTCTCTCACTTCTTTTACCCGAAGACAATGGAATCGGACATGATTCAACAGACTGTCCAAAAACTTCAGCATTACTTCGGCATTTTTGAGCAACCAAAGTGTCACATGGTGCTGCAACTTGCACCTTCGGAGCTTCATGGAGCTTCCCCGTGCTCTTCACAACTGGATCCGCTGGGCTCAGCAGCTCAGCATTTCAGTCTTTCTTGGCCCTAGCAGAAACTCTGCCAGATTCAGCTCAGCATTTCTGGATCTTAACCAATGCCTTCCTCACTGATACACCGTGACCATGACCACCATGATACACCTATCAGTTTGAGGAGGTCCGTGCATCATATTCATCACCATGAAGATTATGAGGATAGCTTGCGACTTCAGCAACTCCCTTGGCATGTTAATTTTCGATCCAAACAACGACAAAGACGGTTTCAGATGTCCAATCCTTTAATTGAACGGTTTTGATCAATTTGGATTGAACAAGGTGGATCGCTCTGTGGTCGTCCTCTTTCTCTTGGATTTTTTGCCACCTTCTTTTGCTTCATTGTCCTGGGCATGATCCATGTAGCGGCTACCTTTCCAATTGGTCAACAACTCACCATGTCAAATAGGGCCAACAAATCAGCTATCATACAACGGCTCCTGTGAGGTTCTGGCCATTTCGGCCAACATTTCGGGCCTTAAACACACTGGGCAGTTTACCAACACCATGAAATATCAACACTAGTCTGAACAAGAATTACATTTATTGCATCACTAGGCACTAGGGTTGGCGGGTAATGACATGCTCGGAGTGAACATGAATTCATGTGATTGTTTCCCAGGGTTATTCAAGAGTTCACAGTTAGAATCTTTGGTGAACATGTTGTTATGTATATGATACATAATTCTCGAGGGAATTTTAGATGTCAAACTTCCGACAATATGGACAGATGAAGCAGCAGAGGTGGGAAGAGTCAGAGAAGGGAAAAAGTGAGAAGAAACACGATGTGAAACTCCATATCTATGTATGTACATGTATATCTACCAGTAGTACCGCACAAGGCGGTGGCGGAAGTTTCAAAACTAGGAAACCTATAGGAGAGGTTGGTTGTTGTGAATCAGGGATGGCAGAGCGAAGCCACTGATGGACCGAAAGGTGCTTGAGGTCTCCTCTTTTTCTCTCTCTTTCTCTCTTTTTCTCTCTGATTCTCTATCTTTCTCTGATTATCTACCTACCTGCCTACTGATCTATCTGTCTACCTATCTATCTGTCTGTCTATCTATCCCCCTATCTATCTATCTACCTATCTATCTAGCTGTCTAGTTTTCTAGCTATTTGTCTATCTATCTCCCTGTCTAACTATCTATCTATCTAACTATCTACCTGTCTATCTATCTATCTATCTATCTATCTAATCTATCTATCTATTATTTTATTTAGCTGTCTCTCTATCTATTTGTCTGTCTGTCTGTCTGTCCATCTATCTATCTATCTATTTATCTATCTATCTGTCTAGCCATCTAGCCATCTAGCCATCTATCTATCTATCTATCTATCTATCTGTCTATCTGTCTATCTGTCTATCTGTCTATCTGTCTATCTGTCTATCTGTCTACCTGTCTACCTGTCTATCTGTGGTGCAGTGTCATTCAGTGTAATGTAGTGTAGTGTAGTGTAGCGTAATGTAGTGTAGTGTAGTGTAATGTAGTGTAGTGTAATTTAGTGTAGTGGAGTGTAGTTGTGTAGTTGTAGTTGTAGTGCTGTGGAGTGTAGTGTAGTGTAATGTAGTGAAGTGTAGTGGAGGGTAGTGACGGGTAGTGTAGTGCAGTGTAATGTAGTGAAGTGGAGTGTAGTGTAGTGTAATGTAATGTAGTGTAGTGTAATTGAGTGTAATTGCGTGCAATTGAGTATAGTGTATTGGAGTGTATTGGAGTGTAGTGTGGTGTAGTGGTGGTTGTAGTTGAAAATGTTACAAAACCCTCACGTTTTGGTCACTTTTGACAAGGTCCACAATCCCTTGCGCCTGCCACGCGAAACGACATCTGAACCTCCAAAAATGGTCCGTACATGGTGTGTTTTGTACATATTGACTTGGAAATGTGCTTCGCGCCACAACAGCGTGCACTTTTTCAACATCTCAAGTTCCAAAAGTGGTCCGTACATGGTGTGTTTTGTACATTTTCACTTCGAAATGTGCTTCGCGCCACAACGGCGTGCACTTTTTCGACATCTCAACTGCCAAAAGTGGTCCGACCATGGTGTGTCTTGTACATTTTCACTTGGAAATGTGCTTCGCGCCACAACGGCGTGCACTTTTTCGACATCGCAACTTCCAAAAGTGGTCCGAGGCTAAGGTGTTTTGTACATTTTGACTTCGAAATGTGCTTCGCGCCACAACGGCGTGCAATTTTTCATCACTCATCTGGCCAGCTGGCTCCGCACCCGCCGCTTTAGCGAGCCTACTTTTTGACCCTCCGGAGCCACAAATCATTGGAAAAACA
>Ga0126342_10003124_pt1 | contig 27023 bp, 26 predicted proteins | sample Cyp1metagenome_FD_92528 | JGI IMG/M metagenome (GOLD analysis project Ga0126342, IMG submission 92528) | Coral microbial communities from Lord Howe Island, Old Settlement Bay, Australia - Cyphastrea 1 metagenome | ecosystem: Host-associated > Invertebrates > Cnidaria > Coral ...
CCCTCACTAACTCTTTCTTTGACTAACTCTTTCCCTGACTAACTGTTTCTTTGACTAACTCTTTCTTTGACTAACTCTTTCTGTGACCAACTCTTTCCCTCACTAACTCTTTCTTTGACTAACTCTTTCCCTGACATTCTAAAAGTCCGTAACACGGAAGTTTCTCCCCCTAAACTTCCTTTGATTATACATATATATATATATACATATTTATATATACACATTGATTTCTGACTATGGCCTGAATATGGATTAATATATGATTCCATGATTCTATGGAAATCAACAGAGGGCCCAGAGCTTCAGCCGAGGATGGAGCCAAGTGCTCGCTCCAGCAGGTGGACTCATCTGACAGTCTGAGGTCATGTGCTCCAATGAATAAGAACAATATATAACCAATATAGTATATCAAATAATATCAAATATATCAATTTGATAACATATTAATGGCATATTAATGGCATACTGATAATAATGGCAATTTGAATAACTAGCTTACAACCATGATGAATGGCATTAATTGGACGACTGTTATATAACAGATAGTAATATATATTATGAAATAAGTAGTCAGGTACAATGAGGTGTTTCATATTTGTGGTCCGAAGGATGACACCGCTGGGTCAAACTCCGGGTCATGAGTGCTATCCCTGCAAGGCATACAGCTCTCTGATAGCGAAGGGAGCTGTCCTTGTGTGGCGGCCTTTTGATGTTGTCACGAACTCAGTTTGGAAATATGATGAAATAAAAGACGGCAGGAATATGCAGCTATTAAATCTGTACTTCTCAATCTTGTCCCAACAATCAGACTAGCGTCTTAAAATCTGGCGAGAAGTGACAGCACTCTTGCATACTTTTGCAGGTGAATGATCAGCATGTCGTGTTTTTGAGTTTCCCTTAGCAGACCTTCGACTCATCGGCGAACACTTCTGAAATTTACCGATGTAAATCAGTCTCTAAGCAAACATGCCAGCAGACAGGGCCATGGTTCTGGTCTGTACGTCGTTAGTTTTGCAGCTATGTGCTCCAACATCTAGTTTATCCATGTTTATCCATGTTCATCAATGTTTATCCCATTTTGTCAAAACAAACTAGCCAGCAGTATTCAATCGGGTTAGAATCCTGAAATATCCGACCGTCAACTTCTACGCAGCTTGTCAATCAAACCCTGCGGGGGTTTGATCCTCCACTCAGGATCAGCTCATAGCAGCAATTTGGCCCAACCATGCTGCCAGATGCCTCAGCTGCCATTATTTGGTGGAAAATTCTGGAAATCTGTGGAAATGTGATGTAAACATGTAATGTAACCTGTCACTACAAAAACCCGCAGCAACTTTTGGTACTCAACCTTTAGGGCAACTGCATTCGGTGGTCAACAGAAGTGTTGCAGGAATCATCCAACGTGCAGCAAGTCGTTGATTGCAGAACAGATGCGCATCTCAAGTCTCGATTATAGACGATTATAGATGACTACAGATGCTCTCTGTGGTTTATTCGTAAGACCAGAAGAAACTGGAAGTCAGTTTACCCTTTGTATCCTTTACATCCTTTACATCCCTTTCCTTGATTTTGACTAGTGCCAAGGTCCCCTCCCAAGATGGCCGCATTTCTTTGTCGCTGACAGATCGTGTCTGGGCTGTTTTCAGCTCATTTTCTGGTCCTGGCTCTCGCTCTCTTGACGGATATATATTGATAAATTGGAAACATGGTAAGGCTGGTAAGGTTTCCTTGTTTTTTTGATTTTTTTCACAGCGCTTTGGGTCATGTTTAGAGTACAGGAAATCTGCGGAGCTGAGGTTGTTTGAGACTTGCAGCTGTGGACCAAGCAAACTCCCGATTTTCCAGAGAATCTGCACACATTTTTGTGAGCCAGAACTTGCTAAACGCACAGATACGAACAGATACGAACAAGCAAAACACCAATAATTCATGATGATTCCATACTATGCATTCGGTTGGGTTTCAGATCTTGGCCGAAGTTCTGTAGCTTCCTCGCGGTTTTGCTTCCCCTAACAGAAACTTAAGTTTTGGCCGCCTTTGTATTCGAACATAGTCATCGCACTTAGGATCCTTGGTGTGGCATTGGAAAGATCAGTGGGCTGACGCCTTGTGGGAGGCAGGATTCGGTTGGATGTGAGACAGGTCCAGGTGGGAGTGAGATGGACTTCCTTGCTCATGCTTGTGTGGCATTATACACGATTATACAGAATTATACACACCTATTTTGTTTTAAAAAAAAACATGAATTATAAATTATTATATAATATGAACTATATATATTATATACATGAACCCATCTATTTTAATTGATCTATCATTTATTTTGCTATTATAATTTGTCTTGCAATTTGCAAAAGAACCATGGATGTCGAGGCCGCGGAAGCTCAGCAGTTGGGCGACCGACCTGGTGAGCCCAGATGGGATCGTCATCGTTTGAGCTTTGGTCGTGGTGATGTCATGACATGGTCCACGTAAATAATAATTAAAGATTGCTGTATGTCATGATTATTCAGATATATTCAGATCATTCATGATTATTTTTATAAGATTTCATACATGATTCGGGTGTTTATATACTGTTACCGTATGTGTTTCCCAATAGTCACAGACTCTCCAGTGACTCTCCCCCTTGGTCCAGGGAGATGAACCGAGGTACTGGAGATGTCCCACGCAGCTGGCACTGAAGTGTCCATTGCAGGGGAAAGGTGCCAATGTCAGTCAGATGCTTGTGGAAATCCTGTTTTTTTTGATGTGTTTGATCTATTTTGATCTTAAAATTGCTGGTTTTAGCATATTTCAACTGTTTCAACATATTTCAAATCCACGATTATCCCAAGTGGGATTCGAATATCTGGGCTTTTCCGTGGAGGTTTGTGGTGCGGCAGACTTTGAAGGACAAGCCGGCTACTCAGCTGGGGCCAGCGGAACATCCAAAGAGATCATATTTTTTTGTTAATAAAGTACATATATATATATATATTTATATAATATATATATATATATGTATGTATATATATATATATCACCTAATTAACTATATATATATGTATATATATATATACATATATATATATCACCTAATTAACTATATATATGTATATATATATCACCTAATTAACTATATATATGTATATATATATATATATATCACCTAATTAACTATATATATATATCACCTAATTAACGTGTTTGCATTTTCATATTTTCTGGATTGCTCACCACCCGGATACCTGACTTATGGCCGTTATCTATGTGGTGCGTCAGGGTTCGTTGGACTGAGGCAAACATCAGCAAAGAGCACTGAACAGGCGCCAGGAGGCCAAAACAACTTGCAGACCGAGATTCAGTGCACCACCAAAAACAGAACCGCTCAGAGGAAGTCCCAACTTTCCAACTGTGGATCTTTTATTTTCATAAAACATGTGTATGTCATGATACTAATCACCAATCAATTCAATCATCAATTCTGGACTGAAACTTGAAACACTCGTTTATCATCGTTTATCATTTTGATGAGATGATGAGATTCAATTGCAGCATGTTGGTTTGTTCATGCCATTTCCTGCCAGATTCTTTAGGCGAAGCACTAGAAACACCGATGGCCCCCCAAAGGGGGCCTACAGTAAGGGGGCTGGACTCTAGAACACCCTTTGGCACCAAGAAAATTCCAGAAAATTGAGTAAGCATATACTAACTATAATTGACTATAATCAAAGAGGTCTCCGGAATTGCTGTCCAGTGTCAATATTGGTATGATACTTTATGACAGCTACTGTGCCAAACCCTTCATACTTTGGGTTTCTCGAAATTCTTCATGAATAACCACTTCGAAGTGTTTTAGTGGAACAGGCGTATGGAGAACATAGGCAGGACATAATGGCAATATATATATATATATAATTTGGTTATGATTCTCAAGTGCTCGAGCAGAAAACGGGACTTACATGACATAGATGATCCTGCCTCCCAGAGCCTTTGGAATGGGAAAACAAAGCTTGGTAAGGCTTCTTGAAAAAATATACCACTATACCACGAACCCATTCACCACCTATTGATGCGAGGGTATTTTTTTGGCAGGAAAGCTTTTTCAAGCAATCTATGCTTTACCTGCACAGGAAAAATCGTCAACCGTGGTTTCATCTCGGATTTGTTGAAGTCAGCAGGAACTGTTTGAGTGGGGGAGATTATGGAGTATCCGGTATCCCGGAGGTATCCCTTTCTTTTGAGATACCACCAGCAATTCCCACGTTTGACCCATTCCGACGCGAAATTCTTCGCCAATATTGCATCAAGAATTGATCCTGCAATTACAACTGTTGTCACGTTTGTGTGCTTAAACCATCTTCAAACCATTCCAATGGCTATGGGTCAAAAGTGAACATCAAAATAGCTGGTAAATGGATGTTCATCCCCAAAAAATTGTATAAATAATGACAATATATAGTGGTATATAGTGTGTGATAGTGTGTGTGTGTGCTATATATATATATATATGTAATTATGTGTATTATACGCATAATATATCTAGAATTTCAAGAATTGGTTTTGAACCATTCCCAAATTACTTCAAGTCCGCTGGTCCGCTGCTAAGGCTGCGATTTCTCTTTGTCCTCCATTTGTGCCAAGTTGGTGAAGCCTTCAGTGCCATGGCTACCACTCGGGTTGCACGCAACGGACTCCTGGGTAGATCACAAGCCATAATCACCATATATCACCATAATCATACAATAAACCAATATAAACCAAGGAAGCTTGGACAGATAGTGTGAAACACTGAGGTTGTGCATTGATTCAATTTCCCAGAGGTTGCTCTCCGAAGGACACTGATGATTTTTGCTGCACTGGTACAGTAGTTGATTGTATATTGCATTGTATGTTTGTTAAACACATTCAGCTAGGGTGTTATGGTTGTGATATGTTGTGATTGTTGCCCATTTTAAGTCCGCATGACAACGCGCGCGCAGTTTTGAGTCCCAGGATCCTGTGTGGGCTACTGTGGCAGTGCGTGATAGCGTTGCAAGCTCACGGGCAGTGTCACGGGCAGTGCCCCGAAGAGATGTTTGGGCCCCTGACCATGGGAACAGCCAAGGTTCCTTGGCGAAGTTTAGCCAGACATCCGGATGCCATGGCCTCAGAGAGTCTGGAGTGCACGATCATTTGATTTGTCTCCATTTGATCCTATTCGTATCAAGGTTTCAACACGCAATATCACGCAATCTGAAGTGACTGAACAGATGTGAACAGATTCTTCGATTTTTCAAAGAACATGTTGACCTCACTGTGTGACGCTATTACCCATTACTTGAAGACTGGCAGGTCTACCAGAAGCAAACACATTTGGTCGGAGTGAAGCTAACAACTGCCGAGCTAAAGCTACTCAAACTGGAAGGCGTGGATTCTCAAAGGATCGTTTTTGGCTAGTCAGATTGAAACCATCACATCATGTCTGTCATGCAATTGTGCATCTTCTCTGGAAGATCGCGATCCCTGACCCAAACCTTCTGAAATTGACGCACGCTTCAGATGGTGCTGCTGAGCACCCTGTCAGAATTCAACTATTCACGCACACAGGGTGTTAGTCTCCAGAATCCATGTGATAGGGTAAAGAATGATTTTTGATGATCGCGCTAGTTTGCACCACATCCTTGGTTGAGGCAGAGTTGTTGTGGAAGGAATCACGGATGGCAAGGTGGGGTTTGTGATTTTTCACCATATGTTTTGAAAAGAAAATCGAACTTGGCCTGTTTGGGCTGAAGAGAATGTCAAATCATCAAGCTCACCTGGGGTATCCCGGGATATTTGCAGCGCTGGTCAGCATAGTGCACATTGAGATATCAGGACTTTGTTGCAACAGTGACGACACAGTGCATTAAGGAGTCTTCAAAGATTCTCTGTTTATTTTTTCTTTGACCACACCACGTCTCGGCCTCGCCAAGCATGAAATTTGGTGTGTTTGGTGGCATCCTCCCAATCATTTGCTGCCCAAAAGGTACAAAAAGGATGGCGCTTGTGCGAGGATCTTAGATACGTTAGATATTGTGTTGTTCAAACTCTCAGGCTGAAAGATATGACACATTAATTACCACCTGCCACTTATATACCCCAGTCATTCGGAGTCGCGTTTCAAAGTGGCCCCGTGGCACTCCGTCGTCTCTTCGTGAGATTTCTCCCACATTCTGGCGCCATCAGGGCCTCCAAAGATTTGCGAACATTGGTAACTGTCCACTGACCCACTGAGTCAACAGTTGATAAAACATGAGATAAATATACTTATGTATGATATATATGTATACTTATGTATGATATATATTTATATATATTTTTTGTATTATATTATGGATAGCATGACGTAAACTGTACATAAGTGCAATCCAAGTTATTCAGATGTCGGAACTCGGAGCATCAGGTCCTGGAGGTGATCTCCCAAAGGTGGAGAAGAAGTATCCTGGCAGCACCACTTTCCCCATGCCATAGGAGGCCATGGCCATTCAGCTTTCGCAGATCTTATCCATTCTTATCCTGTAGCTAAGCGCAGTGGCTTTGGGCTGTCAAGTTTATGTCCCTACATGTCCCTACACTCTGAAAGTTCTACAGAATGTACAGCTGCTATGAGATTCTAATGGATTCTATCCTCCAGAGTTTGGCCTCGAGGTCCGAGTTTGCTGCCCAACTCCTAGGCATCCGCGAGGCGAGGCATCCACACAGGAACATGCTGATATTTGGCTAAGGTCAATGGTGATGACAGGGAAAAATATCGAAAAATGATATATAGCCATTCTGGGCCATTCTCTTTGTTCTTTCTCACGGGTTCCTTTCCACCAGTTCCTAACTGGACGAAGCAGAACCATTTTGTATCGCGCATCAGCCCAAGCCTGCTTGTCTTGAACTGAATCCGGCACAGAAACAATTGGAAACCCAAGAAAGGGTTAGTTATACAGTAAGAAATTGAAAGGCCGAGTTAGTTCTTCCATGGGGGATCAAGTGCTCCAGTAAGTCACTTGCAGCAACAAGGGGTTTCTGCCCACTGAGAGTTCATAGCTTCGCCTGTGTACAGGATCCTGGCCTGGGTGAACCCGATTCGTTGGAAGCTCACAAGTTGGGGTGTCGCAAAAGCAGTGGTACTGAGTTTACTCTGACCCCTGCGTGTGAACCCTCTATACCCTTTAGATCTATATCCCTTTAGGAATTTGCCATATTTTACCATATTTCCAGGTTTGCCGCAGCCTTGTCATCGCTGGTGACAAAGTCTTCAGAAGCCAGTCGCCAAGCTTTCCGCTGATTACAAACTTGGAAAAGGCTGCAGTGGTTGCCGACTATATAATATATTGTAGTATATTATACTATATATATAATACTAGGTTTACATTATATTATATCATGTTATATTGTGTTATATTATGTTATATTATGCTATATTATATTATATTATGTTATATTATGTTATACAAATATACACAATTATACATACATATACAAGTCAAATCATACATATATACATACATGTGCACATGTATATACATATTATATACATGTACAATTGGAGCTGAGAGCTTCAGCAGCTGCAAAATCCTGAGGCACCGGATACGGCCGTTACGCTTTTCTTCGAGAAAGTTACCAAAGGCGAGTTGGCGGCTATGGTGCCGCAGCATCGAGCTGGAGCCTCAAGCCATGAGTGTCGGCGTTCTTTGGCATATACCTTGAGTAATTTGCAGGGGATGACTGATCATTTCAACTAAAGTGTATATATGTTAAGTGTCTGTTTAAATGAGAGATCATGTCACATTGTCACAATCTATGGTTATTGAACATTACTGGCATGGATTGTTTTGGCATTTCCGGAACCGGACTGAAGGCATTGATGGTCGACCTGTCCTTCCAGGCCATGATGTGTTGAATGTTTTGGCATGGTTTGGTCAATTATGTCCAATTATATAATGTTATTTTGGATATCCCCAAGCCTGAATGCACTTCACTGAGTGACCAGGCACGTGGGGAGGCAGAGTTTCTGAAGGATGTCATCGAGGTGTTTGGACCTCAAGGATTCGGTTGTGGATTCTGATTGGATTAGCAGTGGTATGTACTCCGAGTTCATACATGTGAGACAGAGTTGTTTTTGTTTCCACTGTATAGAGGCTGAAATTCGCCAACTTGTTAGTGTACTGATATTTACTGGCCACTCCAAGCTTATCCAAGCTCTCCTGGATCTCTCACATCCCATTGACATTACCAAATCCAACCACATGTTTCTGCATGAAGCATGCCCGAAGGGGCATGTTATTTTTCTTGGTACATGATCAGAAGCTGTAGACTATGTACTATGATACTCTGGGTCTATGGGTGTTATCAAACTACCATGATAACCCATTGGTAACCCATTGATAACCCATTGATAACCCATTGATAACCCATTGATAACCCATTGATAACCCATTGACAACTCACAAATGGAACATGCTCTACCCTTTTTCAGAGCCAAATCAGGATCAATGGTGTTTCCAAGGCCTAGGCAGCCGCATGTGCAGGGTGAGGCGATGCTCATTGGACAGGGCCTCCCAGTGGCTTCGCCAAGTGATGATAGAAATGATGGGTAGATGGTGGACGATGGATTATTTTAGATTATTACTCATTCAATATGGATGACCATTTATTACCCATTCAATATGGATGACAGATGATGATGTGCGGATGATCATGGATGATTGTGGTATCAATGACATAGCAATGACATGTCCAAAACCTATCGAAACATGTCGGGATTCATCTATATCGACATCCTATGTGATACTTGTGTCTTGGATGAAATGTCACTTGCAACTGCAGCAAGAAAAGCGTTCCAAGCTAGACAGAATTAATCAGACCTGTGGCATGGAGAATTCGTTCTGAACTTCAACATGAATGACAATAGTTCGCATATTTTCTTCACACACAAGTAGTATTGAGTAGTTAGTAATGAGTAGTTCCAATATATTATAAATATTTCTCAATAGATGATAATAGATGTAACTCGCTATGCAACTTGTGACTAATAGAGACACCGAGACACCAAGGCGTCAGCCTGGCACGTCTGGCAGTGGCCAAGGAGGTCCGACAAGACATGGCCAGAAGGATGAAATCAGCCTGGAGAAAATGTGAAGGAATGATATAGAATGATATATAGAATATATCGATAATAGAATAAATATAGATATGAGTCACGGTCAAAATGGTTGAAGACCACTTTAGTATTGCAGGAGTTTTTTGTCAGAAATGTGCACGAAACACCGTAAAACCATAGGCCCCCCCAAAAGCGATAACCTGGGACCATACACGACAGTCCATTAAGCTTGGCGTAAACCAAGCAAATACTGTTATGCACATTCACAGAATGGGCAAAACCGATGAGAGAAATTCAACCTGTGGTGCTTTGTTTCCTGCAGTTACCACATCATTTAGCATCGAACTCGCTCGCTCTCTTTCTTTCTTTCTTTCTTATTTAATATATATATTATATATATATATCTCTCTCTCTCTCATTCTCTCTATCTCTCTCTCTCGTTTTCTCTCTCTCTCTCACTCTGTCGTTTCTGTGGCAAATTTCCTTCGAACAATGTCATATGTTCGAGGGGTTATTTAGCGATAACTTAGCGATAACATGCGATAACCATTTGTTGCACTCGGTCCCCTGGCCAAGCCATAGAGCCATTTCCATAACTTTAGAAAGGAAATGAAAGGACATGAATGCAAAATGAAAGGAACATGCATGCACATGAAAGGAAGATGAAAGGACATGAATGCACATTGGAATGAAAATGAAAGGAATGTGAAAGGAAGATGAGGGGAAATGAATACAAATGAAAGGAACATGAAAGGAACATGAAAGGAAAACAACAGGAAATGAATGCAAAATCAAAGGATTGTGGATTATGCATGCAAATGAAAGGAAAATGAAGGAACATGCATGCAAATGAATGCAAAATGAAAGGAACATGAAGTGTTGCCGAAGCACCTGAAACCAACAAAACAACTCCTCGATCCATTTCCGAGCCTGTTTAGGAATGGATTTTGGCTTCATGTTGGATCTCGAATATGCTGATTTCCCCAAAACCCTGGAAAGGGACCAAAAGTGATAACCATAACAATAGCAACTACTCACATGTAAAGGAATTTGACGGGAGCTCATGATAATATGTATCATCAATAATATAGAATGATATATAGAATGCTGTGATGATACATATACTACACCCCTCTATATATTTGATGTTATTCTATCGTGTACTTCATAGATTATTGTAAATGATATGTGACGACATGTGAACGTGATTTAAGTACTTATCTTGGTGCTCGCATAGGTGCCATTGCAGCCGAGTGAAGCCACAATGGCCCTTCATCAAGCGACAAAGGCGGGACAGGGTGCCCTGCAAGTCATGGGTGTCCCAGCCACCGTCCTTTAGGCACTTCAGAGCTCTGAGATTTTGGAGCAACTCTCCAGTGCCTTGGCAAAATTCAATGTGTTTTTCTCCATGAAAACAACTGTCTGACTGCATAAAGATCCGAGAAACACATAGAAGAACTGTAAAGACTATGCTCCGGAAGGCGACTAAAGCATAGCATTTCCCACAAATTCTACGATCAGCGCTACGGCCGCCTTTGGGTAGTTTCTCCTTGTTTGTTCATGGTAGTCCTCCATAGTCCTCCTGCAATGGCCTGAGGTACACCTGATGAGTGGTTGTGGACCAAATCAAGGCACAATAGCGTTGATTGGTCCCGGTCCCACATGGTCCCACAAGTCTAGGACAGCAGGGATAGCAGTGAACATGATGACACCTTGATCTGTCAGCAATGTGAACGGAATTGTGACAACCCAATATTTATCGGCAGTATGTGATGACGCTACTAAAGGCGGCGTTTTCATCCTGAAAGACTCTGATTGTACTATGCTGGACTCAGAAAGCATCAAACTTACCTCAGCTCCAGCATAGTGCACTCAGGGTGCAAGCCTTTCTTCAGGTCCTTTTACAGAGTGCTGTGCAATGAAGCTGTGGGCGATGTGGTGGATGCATGGCAGGGATCTCGAGTGGAGCTGACTCATGTGATGGGATCCTTGCTACAAGCAGTGCAACCTCTGGGATGCTGCGAAGTCTGACCATGAAACCAAATGGAGGATAGCATTAATGTATATATTAAAGGTACATGCATGTTACCGCAATACCAAAGTTCAGTGTTTGTTTTTGACAGGGATGGGAAGAATCACCCCAGCTTTCGTCCTTTGTATTGCTGTAATATGAGGTAGTTTGTTGTTGTGGTGATTGATCCAGTTCACCGCCACACAGCCAAGTCTATGCTCTTTAATGCGTTTGCTGGATAAATTCTCAGCTCCAGAGTCCAGGCGAGCCCTCTCTTCTGAAGAGAGGGTTGCAAATGACAGTGAGTACTTCACTGATCAATTCTTGTCACTCAGTTGCTATGGTAGGTGCCTCAGTCGACCATTCGTTTTTGCTGTCCAACATCGTTTTAGTCTGTGGGAATCTATAGTCGTTTCTGTTTCTATGTCCTTCAAGGTGAATTGATCGATTCTGTCAATGCCAAGTGCATGAGCATCGAAGGCCCACTTCTGGCGCGACAGGTCACTTGGACCATGACCAGATATGACCAGATCATGCTGATACGGCTGAATTGAAAGGTATCCAAGTCTATCAAAGTATTGTTGTTTTGACGTACAAAAAATATCACACCCTTAAATTAGAATCATGCAGAATTGCATTTGCGATGAAGAGTCAGAGTCAGAGTGTACTGTAGTTCTGATTCCTGGGAAAAAGGTCATGGAGCATATTATAATCCGTAAGTAATCTTAGAGTGACTTGCACAAGTTGAAGGAGCAGACTCCCAGACATACAAAGAAATCCATCATCCCCCCATCATGGGTGCAATGAAATTATGAAACACCACCTTACCTTAATATCCGTAAGGATGTGCACTTGTTGTTGTTGTTGTTGTTGTTGCTGCTGTTGTTGTTGTTGTTGTTTTGTTGTTGTTGTTTTGTTTTGTTGTTGTTGTTGTTGTTGCCAAAGACCGCCGTTAGACAGATCCACTATGTCACTATGCTTTTCTGAGGTCTTGGTGAGCTTTGGCTCCAAGGAACCATCGCTGCGATTGTGGGAAGCCTTGCCAGTTGGAATCTCAACTCGAACCAGTTCGCATTGGGTAGAAATCATTGGTTAGAATATGCTCAGACATGAGTACTCAATCTGTCGACATTTGTTCACAAAGCTCACAAAGCCCATCTCTTGCATTGAATTCTCACTTACGTGGTTCCAGAAGATAGCCAGATAAAGCGGAAAGGAAAACGGCAAAACCGGCACAATCAAATCGTTCACAGCAGCATTTCCTTGCCATGTCAATTACTTCCAGCAGTTTGCTGGCAAATCTATGATGAGAGCCCATGATGGGCGACCAAAAGATTGGAGGGTTGGAACAATGGATGATCATTGATGATATTGATGGATATTGCTAAGATATCCAAGCCTCCAATAATATCTTTTACAGTAGATGTTTTTTAGATCTTTTTCGGTCCTCGGAGTTCTTTTGCAGTGAAGCCTATCATGTGTGCCTTGCAGCCAAGGTGCTTTCGAAGCCTGGCAGACTGGCAGTAATTCCCTCAGATGTTCTCCAGTGTGGCTGGGAGACGCCACTCACTCTTGCAAACTTCAAAAGATCCACCCTGTAGCAACCTCCAAACAATAGAACAGCAACATCTGAAATGATGGGAACTTACTTTCATTTTGTTTAGATTTTGGAAGGGCTACTATGACTGTCCTTACCAAGCTTCCAGAAACGGAATTTTGGCATGCCGTGGAGTTGATAAATCGTAAACCACCGACTTGAGATATGTCTTTGGCCTTCATTCGATGGAAATTCTGGAGTGGTCCTTCGTATGAAGGACGAAGATAAGAACATGTCAAAGAAAAGGGTTGGAGGGAGGTTGCCCCATGGTAATCTAAGTTCTTGTAGATCTCCCCCTTTGCCTAGATCTCATCAGTGGCAACGGAACAGGTTCTTTCCTTTGTTTCTACTTTGCCATTTTCCCAGGCGCAGCTTTGGGCAATGTTGCGCTTGGACGAGAGCCTGAAATCCTTCGGAGAGGTGAGACGTTGTGGTTTTCTCGTTTTTTGCACACAAGTCCTGACTAATTATTCTGGTTCACTGCAAGAGCTGCCAAGATCTCACCAGTGACTGCGTTGAAGGCTAGACATGCGCTTGCTGATGGTTTCTTCCGATGCTACAGTCAGGACCGACGGCGTCCAGGAAACCCTTGAATGGTAGTGGTACCGTAGCCAAATTTGGATAACTTGGGAGGCTTTGCTCAGGTTCTGTACATCAACCTTTTGCAAGGCTGTGGTTTGCATAGCAGGATCACTGAGGTATAAAGCTTTTGAATGCTTTTGGGTGCTTTTGATATGTATTCTCTTTAGTTTTTGGATGTTGGCACGTTTGCATCGAGATCATTGAAGGTAGCAATAGTCACCATGGGACCACAAAGCACAGCGATGCACAGCGGCAGGAAGCAAATGGCAAGAAGGGCACAGCAGTTGCTCGCAATTAGTTTGGACTGGAAGGGCTGGGCTATGCTGGGCTGTTGGATCGCTGTCACTGAGATGTGGCTGGGTCCATCTTCGTGGGTTACATACTGGGTGCCGAATGGTTCAGTTTTGCAACTTTGCATCCAAGGAACTGCGCTTGCGACTTCATTTCTTGCCGGGTACTGAGGAGTGTTGCACCAGATATCACGCTGAAGCCTCGTATCCGAAGCCTGGTATCCTACTCGTACATTACCCTACCATGCCCTACCACACAATGCCCTACCACACAATTTGTTGGCCGAAGAGACTTCTAAGGCTTGTTCTCTTGGAGCTCATTTGGCTTAGACGACAAGCCTTTGGCGATGCTGGGGCATCAGATAGCTGCGATAACAGACATCTCACTTGGTTAAGCCGTTGCAATTGCAGTTGCCAGTCTTTGAGCAGAACCATGCATTACAGTCAGTAACAGATAGCAGCGTGAAAATGCAGATTGTCATACATGTTCAATAGATCCATTATGCATAATTAATTTACATAATGATACACCGATTTCTAGTCCAGAAGTCCAGAAGGAACTTAGAACTTGGATATGCTCAGAGAAGACAAATGGACACAGCTCAACCTGGATGCCCTGAGGCCGCAGATCATGACCTTTGTCCAGGATTTCCAACAGAAGCAGAAGGCTTAGGAATGGCTTAAGAATGGCTTAAGAATGGCTTGAAATTCCTAGTCAAAAACAGCAAAAGGACTAGAGAAATTACGCCATGATCTTGTTATTGTTGATGCTTCGACGGATTTCGACGGATATCTCTGCGGATCCAATCTTGATCAACTGTGCCCCTGTCCCGACAAGTCAATACCTTTTATAGAACCTCAGTTTGCTTCATGTCATCGACGGCTAGCCCTTGTCTTGCAGCGCAGTTATTTTACAAACTAATTACCAAGACCGGTAATACTTCCAATATCTCCCAATCTTGTGTGACTACCAATTTAATTTCATCATGTTCGAGACGATTGTTGGGAACCAAAAGACGTCAAAAGACTAAGGGCCTGGGAATTTTAGACTGTTGCAGTCGGAAGCGAGCGCGCTTCAGGTGGGTTTCCGTGAAGTCTTACGGCAGGCGGGGAATGGACTGATTATCATTATAATATATTATAATAATATATTATAATATAATATACGTATATACTGTAACATGTTATTTGTGTCCAGAGATATAGCCATGTTCAATGCATGTTCAAAGTCAAAGGCTGCCCAAATCGCCCCCAATGTTTGTTTGAGAGCGCTTCTTGAAGAACTGTTTTGCATGTTTTTCCAAGTTTTGCTTTGAATATTTTGTCTGCACAGAGGACCGTGTGAATGAACGTTGGAAATCCTCCATGATGTGAGGAGGTGCTGTTGGCAGCTACGTGCTGGAAGCGTTCAAAACTCAGATTTCACTAGATGGGTATGGATCAATACCTATTAATACCATTTTTAGTGGGATGAACATCCATTTACCAGCTATTTTGATGTTCACCAGGGGTACAAGGTTTTGACACACTGCCAGATTTCAATCAAGTTGCAGTGATGTTGCTGTCTTGAATTGTCTTGACTTCCAACGGAGTTCCATATATAGGTTGCATTGCACTATATTGCACTGCACAGACGGACTGTATAACCTCAAGACCACCAAAGCTGAAGAGTTTGTTGTTGAAATCCAACAATGTGGCATCGAGGTCAGCGGTCAGAGAAAGATACTGCAGGAAAGCCCCATGCATCAAGCCCGTGAAAAGCAGAAGGCAGGTTTACTTTGCAGATACTTGTACATAGCTGCAATGCTCGAACCCATTTGCTGAACATCGCTAAAAATTCGCTGCAGATGTTGCAACTGGCCTTGGAAGGCCTCATGCAGTCTTTCCACTCTTTTCAGCCTTTTTAGAGTTGTTTGTTTCAGCAAATGGAGACAAGAGAGCAGAGAGCAGCCTTCTGCTTAAGCTTGCCAGCTTTAAACTGGAGCCAATGCAAAGTGTGGAAAACAAACGTGGGAGCGATCCCAGACTCGGTTCCCTGCATATAGTGCTGCAAGACATCTTTTTGTTTTGTGCCTTCTTCCGATATTTGCTTTCAGGCAAGCTGCCTGTCAGCTTTCCAGGATTGTAGGATGACAGTGTGAAATGCAAGTCAGAATTCTCTCATAGGCCAACTAGTGTACACTATCTATAGCCAGTGCTATGAAGAGTCTTCACATTTACATCATTTACTGTTCATTTACTCTTTTGTCATCTCCAGGCATTGCTTTGTCAAAATGCCGTTGCTGGTGTCCTGTTGCTGCAGTGTGTTGGATCATAAAATACACGGGGCCATGGAAAGTTCAGCGGGCCGCGAGGGCGATGGCCTGCAGGATTTGACCGTCAACGAGGTGGACGTGACCCTTTCGAAAGCCATGGCACATAGCAACGAGTTGGTGCAACGAGCACGGCAGCTTCAAGCACACTTTCAGCAAGCCCAAAGAGGTATGCTTGAAATCAATCGCTTGTGTGACCAGGCAGATAGCTCCATTGTTCAAGGTCAGACCTTATTGAACCGCTCTGCCCACCGCATCCATGAATTGAAGCAGGCCTTGGAAAGACATCAGCAAGCACTGGGCACAGCTCCAGATATCTCCAGATGACCATGCTGGGATGCACGGTGCATGACATGTGGCGAAGTCGCCAGGATGGCAAGATTTGGCAGCCTCAAAGTAGGGAAATGCCAAGAATGACTGAGAAAGACGTGAGGTCTCACAGCGGAACATCTGCAATAGTCGTGCTTTCTGTGAAGAAAGAGCATTTAGGGAGAACTTGTTGGGCTAGAACATGTTGGTTGAGGACAGTGCAAGTTGAGACTTTGTAGCTTTGATATGCTTTGATATGCTTTGATATGCTTTGATATGCTTTGATATGCTTTGATATGCTTTGATATGCTTTGATATGCCTGATCAGGTACTCTGCCACTCCGGATCCTTTCTTTTCCCGAAGCGAATTTTAGTCAGGTCGGGGCAATGGGGCCCAACTGGAGTAGGTTTTCCTGCCCAGTCTACGTAGGTGCACGGCTATGGCGACCTGGCTGCAAGAAGTGCTTGCTGTGGATTTGGACTTGCCTCTTCGCGTTCGGCAATCTTATGCAGCACATTCATGTTCCGCAATGCTTAGGAATGCTGGAAACTACAGCAAAAGCGTATCTTTTACTTTGTGAATGCTGTGTTATTGTCCTTAGCTCAGCACGGTCCTTGCAGTAAGCAGCACATCATAGCACTGACGCTGCCAAGAAAACCTTAAGAATCCGTTAGCTATCGTTGAAGTATGTTGGATTATGTTAAATAATGTTCGATTATGTTGGATTCCGGTCAAAGATTTGAAGATTTGGATTTGATGCATTTTGTTTTGGAGAAATTGGATGGTACGCACGCCTCAAAGGTGGAGCGCAGAATCCTATTCTGTTTCTGTTGATGCGAGAGGTGAATTGAGAGCTGGGCTTAGACCCACTGACAGTCACTGACATCCGAATCATTGCGAATCAGCCATTCTATTTTGCCATGTTGCAGTGGTGGAGGGGCCTCTGTCAGTAGCAAAGCACCAGATTGATAACAGACTGTGACAACAGAGCTGCATGGCTTGATCTCCAGCTGCTGCACTTTGATTTGAACAGTCCGAGGACAATCGGAAGGCCTTTTGCGAAGGGACTCTCAATTTACCAATCGCACAGGCACTGGACATTGCGGAGTCACCACGTTGCCGTTACCTGCGACTGGCCGAACAGAGTTGCGTTTGCCTCGAGGCAATGGGGGGACACCGCTGAAGCCCAAGGTCAACACCTGGGGCGGGGGTTCAAGCCTGTGAAATCTGTACTTTCTGCCTGGGGAAACCATGAAAAACCGATGGGATCCATCAATCTCCATTTGGGGACATAATATCATGATATATCATGATATGATATAAATATAAACATATCATGTAATATCCGGGAATGCCACACTACAGTGACTACAGCAAACTTCTGTCAACAGTCAACAGCACGCATGCTTTGCAATTGGGCAGGCCTTGCTGGAGGTGTGGACATTAGGCGGAGCCTTGAATCACAGCGGCTAAACTGAAAGTGGTCAAACCTGAGGTCGACCATAAGACTTTTTGTTGTTCAATGAAGCTCCAAAACAGTCGGAACATGTCGGAACTATTTGGAACTGAGGTCATGAAACGCCCGAGTCATTGCGTACTGCAGAGAAGGAGAGACATGCCATGAGCACGCTGACATATGACGCTTGGCCGACATTGTGGCTATAGAACGTGTGAATGTAATGAGTGGCAGAAGAAGTCGGAAGAGCTGGCCTTGTATGCCTGTGATCTTGAATCCACAGAACCAACACTGTAGGCCTGTATCAAACTACCCAGGAATGCTCACCAAAATTTCATGGGTTAGGCTAAAGGTGCATGAGGTGAGAGTAGTCTACGAACAAGCCTGCAGAAATTGAAGAAGCTCAAAATTCTGGATTTTGGACTTTGCGGATTTTCAGGTTTGGTTTCCGATGGCAGCTGTCATGGCGATTCTCTTCGAGGCAGAATGATCATGTAACATCATGTAACATGTATGATATACTGTATATTTTAATTACTATATATGAGTAACCGACAAAATTATACAATACCAATTTAGTCTTGCTTCGCCTTGGCCTTTCGGAGGTTGCACAAAACCTTGATAACCGATAGGGGACGACCCTATACCGATACCCTATGTGTGATACCTCAGGGAATACTGAAATCCTCACAACCGATAGGGGACGACCCTAATTTGTGCATGGCATTAAATTTAGCATATAATTTTGTCCGCTACTCATAAACAATAATAAACATTATATATATAATTACATTGCAGAGGATACTCGAGAACAGAGAGAGAGAGAGAAGAGAGAGTTTGAATCTGGTTGGCACCCTGTTTGCATACAAGGGTCAAAGATTTGTGGAGCATTTTCCTATCCTTGGCGCTACTTGTCGGGTTGAGAATCATATTATTGCAATATTATTGGTGTGTCGGCGAATCCGGAAAGGTTTGGCACGTTCTCGCACATGGCTTACTCATGATTACTCTAAGACTTTGTATTATTTCAAAGAAATCTTTGTAACAGCAACTCAGCGGGCAACAGCTTTGGACAGTAGGGCATAACCGGCCAGGCGTTTCATCTTCGATGGGCTGAAGTCGACTGGTCTTTGCCTTTGGATCGCAGTGATGGCCGAGAAGGCGGGCCAGACTGACAAACCAATCCATGGATGTTTTTGATCATTGGAAGGTACTCGGAAAACTTGCAAAGTATATCACACACATATTTAAATCTACTATAAGTAATTATAAGTATGCACATACAGATATATACAGTATATATATATATATACACATAATATACATACAGATTACAGATATAGATTATAACCTAGAAACAGTGCAGAACTCTTCAACGATATTGTCTGTTCCAACACCAATCCATTGATCTGCCCCGCTCGACGTTGAAGGCTCCGAGAAGGTGGACAGCAGTTTTCGGGGCTTGACGCTGCGTTTGGCGCAGCGTGGGTGCCATTTGGCTTGGATCTATTTTGTCTCCTGGCAAAAGATGAAGAAAATGATGGGACATGGAAAAGCACATGGATATTCTTGGATGCTTTGGCATTTGCCATGTCATTCTCTTTATTTTTTGATGTGATCAAAAAAGGGCGCTCATTTTACTTCACCTAGGCTGGTGCTGGAAGAGTAAAGGGCCGATGCTACTTGATACTTCTGGAAGCTTGGTTGCAATTCGTGAACACAGGACGCATTTTTTGGGCTTTACATGGCAGGCCTTCTACGTCCTGTAGACGCACAGGATAATAGAAAAGCATGTGATAGTTTGTGATGTTATGTAGAGTACCTTGTTGTAGATGTTGCAAAAAAACTGCCAGTGTTTTCTCGTGTTTTTCTTCACTGAGAAGAGAATGTGACAATATTATAGGGAGTCAGATCCTCACCAGAAACCATGTTCAGAGCAAGAACGGATGCTTCGTGCGGATTCTCCAGTTGGCCCTTCGTACATTGCCAAGGTTTGGATACATCTCGTTGGGATGTACCTGGAGCTCCTCACCTTTGATTTTCAGAAAAGGTACTGGAATCTCTATCAGCAACCAAGTCTACCACTGTTTTTTGAGCTTATTCGCAATTGGTTCATTTTGCATATTACCCGAATGATCACGTACGTCTACGAGTTCTACGTGGAGGACATTTTCCTTTTGCATTGGAGGGATCATCTCACCAGATATTTTGAAGCGATCTGGGTGCCAAACACTTATGTCTTCAAGATGAAAGAAGGAGGCAAACTCGACAATCCTGACCAGAGAATTCATGTGGACACGGCCAACTTTGTGACTCAGACGTATTCACTGACATTTGGTGTGATGAAAATGCTCCTGAACTTGCTGATGTACAGTTACATGTTGATGAGTATCACACCTACGCAGATGCACCCTGGATCCTTGGTGGCTATCGCTTTCCTTTACTCTGCGCTCGGCTCCATGACAATTCATCTCATGGGTTCGAAACTGGCTCACTTCAGCTGGCTTGGAGAGCGTTGCGGTGGAGATTTCCGGTCTGAACTGCGGTACTTCGGCAGGGCATAACTTTTTCCAAACTGTGTTAAAGTGTCCCCAGACTTATTCAATCTCATTCATCATTGTAATATTTATATTTTATATATTACATTATATTACATTATTATATATTAGTTTTATCATATAATTATAAACTATAAACACATACGTACACATATTATGGGCAATGTATATTCCAAAGCGAACAGGCGCATGTCTCCTTTAGGCAGTGAACTCAGTTGACACGAGGCGGGTCTATGATCAGTGCGAAAGTGTGGCCAGCTTCAGATCTGACGAGGCTGAGCTCTGCCGTTTGCAGCATCGATTTGAAAGGATCAAGCTGAATACTTGGATGCTCGGCTACATGATCTACATGGGTGTCTGGAAATTGCTGAAATTGGCTATACCCCAAAAATGACCCAAAAATGCTCTTTAATGATATTTAATAGGGAAAACATGGGAAAACAATGATAAACTAGTGGGGTTTTGGGATACCCATTTTCAGATAAACCCTATTGGGAACTGTTCGGTTTGAACAAGTGTTTCAATATGTTTCAATTGTTTTCTGTTGTGGATATTAATATCCCTTTAATATCCTTTAATTTAACGTACCTGGGCCACAGATTTCATGGAAACAGACTGGCACAGCTTCTGGTTCTCCTGCAGTCACGACCTGCTGCGTAATCACAAACCTTTCTAAGCGCACGGTGGTGTTGGTTCTGCCAGCACTGCGATTGAATCCCTGAAGGCAGACCATGCTACTCGAAAAAAGGTTGGCGATTATGCAAAAATGGTACAGCCCTTTGAGAGAGATTCTCTTCATGTGCATTCTGGCGCCTTTTTTCATCACAGGTGTGGTCAGTTTGGGAAGACTGAAACAATGCGAGATGGCTCTGGATCGTATCAGTGACTCTTTCAGTTTTCTTGTTGAGAACTACTCGAACTTGTCAACATATCGGGCTGTGGTAGACCGACTTTACAATTTTCGATCGAGCTGTTTGGCGTATCTCAAGAGCCGCAAAGATGAGAGAGACGGAGAAGATGGAAGTGAGAGCAACAGAAAAACGGAGCTCGCGATTATCGAACGACTTGCTCCTCTTGGTATACCGCCGAAATGGCCTCCATTTTGGGGTGGCTCTTCGCTTGAAGTCTTGCAGATTCCTCCATCACCTGAGACAGACCTGTTCTTGGATGCATCCATTTATTTGCCGTCTGGTGATTTGCTGATGGAAGATGTTCACATCCAGGCCAGGTCCCTCAGCTTTTGGAAAGATTTCGCAAAAGAATTGACTGAATTCGTAGATGGGTTATGTATGGTTATGTTATGTAAATTTTTGTTGATTCCTTTTTGCTTCGTACAGCAGGACAGCGGATCAAGCTAACGTTTTCATAGCAAACTTACGGCAAAGTGAGTGAGGAAAGGCAGATGCGCAGGCACTAATCCAGAAAATGCAATAGCATCTAAAACAAAAAAGGAAGAAAGGTAAGACACAACCATCACCCATCATCACCCAGTGCAACTTTGGCCTTTGCATTGTTCGCCCACTGCAACAGGTTCCCCGCGGATCTGGTGTCATGATTTGTGGAGAAGAGGGTGCAGGCAAATCGACCATCCTCAGGGCCGTGGCTGGAATGTGGCCCTTTGTGAAGAGATCCTTGTCTTTTCAGAAGTCATATTCATATATCATCATATATCATATATATATATACACATATATAATTACATATACTACATACATATAATGATAGTATTTAATAATGACACTAATGATAGTGATAATAATAGATAATTGTAACTAATACTAATGATATATGTTTGTAATAATAATAAATGGTTGTAATAAAAATGATAATAATATATAATTGTAACGGTATATATATAATGATTAATACTGATAATTACTAATAATAATAACAATAATAAAACATAATATGATATGATATTATATGATATAATATGATACAATATGATATAATATGATACAATATGATATAATATGATATAATATGATATATTATGATATAATATGATATAATGTGATATAATATGAAATAATGTGATATAATATCATATAATATTTTATAATATGATATAATATGATATAATATGATATAATATGATACAATATGATATAATATATCATTATATATCATTATACATCATATATAGTATGTAACATGTAATGTATAATGTATAAGGTATAATGTGTAATGTGTAATGTATGATGTATGATGTATGATATATGATATATAATATAATGTTGATATAATATGATATGATATATGATTTAATATATATATATATATAATGATAAATGATGATACTGTATATTATCATATTTATCATATCATCATATCAAATAAGTAGAGTTGTATATGTATAAGATATATTCATTCATTTTCACTCAAGACTCTTCAAAACGGTAAGTCTGACAAGAGAGTCCCACCAGGTCAAAGCCCCCACTGGCCATGATGGTGTTGAGTGGGCTAGGGGTGAGGTTCCTTCAACTCGCCTGTGCACCGGATGTTTCTTTGTTTAAAAGCAAGAGATATTGAAGTTCCACAGTGATTCTAGGATTGCAGGGTCTCCGCTTATCTCTGCTCTTGTATTTTCTACGAATAGACTTACCGAGGATGTATGCAATTCCTACCAGAAACCAATCTAGGGGGATGACACAAAGCTGTTGAAAATGAAGAGACAGTTCCACCTTTTTCAAGGGCTCCGCCAGCTCCGCCTCTGGAACCCTGCTTCAGGAACGGATGGAAGGAACGACACCCAGTGCACCGGAGGAATGGCAGACATTTTCTTCATTCCACAAAAACCAGGTTTGCCGTCGCCGATGTCACTGCGAGAAGCTGTGAGTTTTCCTCACAGTGCAGATCACTTTCGAGACGAGGACATTCGAGATGTACTGCAACGCGTTGGCCTCGAGTTTGCACCAGGACTTGTGACTTGGCAGTGAGTTTTGAGGTCAGAGATGTAGAAAGAGATGCAACGAGTGTCTGATCCAGCGGTATTCATGTTTCTTTTGGATTGTGCTGGTAGCTGCTTGTCAGTTTAGGGTTGGATCAGAGAGTGTTGGATTTGCTGATAGGCTGCAGTCGTTTCAAATTCAATCGCTGCCACGCCTCAGGATTCTAAGATTGATGTGAACACTACACTTTCGGGAGGGGAGTTTCAGAGGTTGATGGTGGCACATTGCATTCTTGCCAAGCCTTCTTTCATTTTCCTGGATGAGTTTTGGAAGCACTAGTTGATAGTTGGTGCCTTGAATATCACAGTGGCATGCAAACAGTGGGACAACTGTCCATGCAAAGGATTTTTCAATGATCTTCTGGCACACGGATGAACAGCACAAACTTGCTGCGGAAAATGCACTAAGGAGTCCAAGGCTCATATGTCCAGAGCAAATCGACTACAGATGTACAAACTCTTGGCAGAATTAGTGCAAAACGGCACCGGTCTCCTGAGTACCAGTCACCCGGTGCAATGGTGCGTGCGCAGTGGAAGTTTGGGTACCCGCTGATGTTGTGAAACTCCCGCTTCCTTGAACAATTCAATTCCCATCGCCAAGATGCCGGTGTTTTCCACTCCAAAATGTGGTTTTCCGTCTGAAGGACGATTACAATACTGTTACAACTTGTTTTGCGATTCAGTTGAGTTCATGCACAAGCTTTCATTTCCATGGCTATCTATCATTATCTATCGCTCGTCAGATGTCAGCAGAGGTCATTGCTGGCAAGAGCTGATCCAGTTTCACAGTGAGTTTTACGTGATCGAGGTGAAGAAGCTGGAGGCCCACAGCATCAGACGGAGAACCCGGAAGTGACAGGGGGACAATATGGGACAATGCCAAAGCCGAATATACATTCATGACTCATGACCATTCATGTATCACTGTGAACCGACTTGAAGCGCGGGGGATATCCATCTATCTGGCCATCCATCTATCCAGCATCTATCCAGCATCTATCCAGCATCTATCCATCTATCTATCCATCCATACATCACCCATTTGTCCATCTATCCATCCACCTACCCACCTACCCATCTATCCGTATCTCCTATCCACCTATCTACCTATCTGTTTGTACTTCTTGCTTTCTTTATGTCTTTCTTATCTTTCTTTATCTCTCTCTCTCTATGTATATATATTATAATATATACATCGTATATATATATATATATGTGTATATTATATAATACATTGTATATATAATATACTAGTTATACAATATATATATATATAGTAATATATAATATGGTTATGTCATTTTCGGATGTTGCTGAGGCATGCCGAATCCCTCTTGTCCGCCCTAATTCACATTTTCGGCCTGGTATGGTGTGGTTTTTTTCTGTCTCCCGAGGATGGCTCGTTCAAACGCAGCCTTGTGCCTTTCCGTCCAAGCGAGCGTGCAGAAGGAGATCTTTGCATGCAGGTGAACGAGAAGGACGGGCGTGTACTAAGTGTACTATGTTATATTGTATGGGTCTGCCTGAAAATGGGCGCCCTCAATATAATATCTATAGATTTAATAATTTAAAGGTGAAAATTATGATGATCAACCATTTGACCATCAAATTTGGGGTGCTTGTTTCAGACAAATGTCATTGGGGGATGCTGGAAGTTGGAAGATGCTGGGAGAGTACTTGTGCTCGCTTGCTGTCAGGACAAAGAAATTGAAAGATTGCGGGAAGAAATAATTAGATTCAGAAAGCGTTCAAAACAGGCATAGAGAAAAAGGTGATGTTAAAATTGCGTATATTTGATTACAATACGCATAATTATTAAAAATACATTGCCTCGCTCTAATATTATGACTGGGTTGGGACGAGACAAGATAATGATAAAACATGCTGATTCGATGCGTTCAAATGCAAAACAAAATACTACTTGATAGTATAATTCATCGGCAAAAAAAATATGTCAAATGTCATCAATTAAAATCCGTATTTAAATGCATAATCGTATTTTATCTGGTGCATAATTTTTAAGAATTCAATCCTAAAAAGGGTATAGTATTCATTTAAAGGGGGAACCCCCATACAAATCAGGACGGACATGGACGGACCACTACACAAAAAAAAACGCATGATTTCGTACGATTCCTACCTTGACAATTCGATTACGATTTGCAGTCAATAGCTTGCAAATCACCTTAGAATTGCACCAATCAAGGTACGCGCCTCGCATTTGACCCTACCCCAATTGTTTCGCATACGACCCTACCCCTATTCTGCGGTAGGGTCGAATGTGAGAAATCGCTTGTTTAGCTTAGGAAAAGGGGTCCAGAATTCGATTCTGCGATGTACACTGATGTCTTGCACACAGGGCGATGTCTCGTTTGTAAGTCCTACATGTGCTCGCTTGTAACTTCAATACGTATCCGCGAGTAACTCGAAAACCATCATCATCATCATCATCAACATCATCAACATCATCAACATCACCATGAATCATGACCATGATCATCATGATCATCATTATCATCATCACCACCACCACCAGCAACAGCAACCTCATTTGATCATCATATCGGTGTGCAAGTGCAAGAGAAAATCTCCTAGCGTAGCAATGCATAGCATCTAGCCTCTGTGCCAGGAGCCAAAGGACGTTATCTTATCCATCCCACCCAACCCCATCTCCAGGCCAGAGCCAGGAGAAGAAATGCTAGTATGGCGTCATGTCGGTGTGCAAGTGCAAGAGGAGATCTCCTAGCACGTTACTGACGCGACTAGTCAAGTCAGTTCGATCGGTATATTATATAGGGATATCGGGATATATATGGGATTTATATGGGATTTAATATCCCTATACCCCTATGGGTTATATGTAAATAACATAGGGATATTGAATCCCATCTTCCCCCGACCCCTGCTGCGTTCTTAGTGGTGCGGCTCCCCGTGGGATGGTTATATCCGCGTCCCATATACGCGTAGACATAACTTGCGTGATAATTTGTTATTATTATTGGATATTATCGCGAAATTTAAAATAAATTAAAAATAAATTATTACATATATATACACCCATAAATATAATATATATAAATTATATTATGTATATATATATGAATAATAATATTTATTTTAGCTAAAAATTAGAGATAATAATTTAAGAAATTATGGTGTTCCGTATTGAATAATGGGAATTATTGAAATAGGGAATTATGGAATATTATTTAAAATTATTTATTTTATTTTATTTAAAATTTTATATTTATATATATAATTTATTTATTTATATTGGTAAATTGATAATATTGAATAATAAATATTGGAATAATAATTATATATACAGGGTGGGATCGGTTTGGTTTCGGTTTCTAGGAACTGGTGAATTTCCGGTTCCCGGTTCGGTTTGGTTCGGTTTTTCGGGATATAATTTAAAAAACGGTTTGGTTCGGTTTCCGGTTTTTAACCGGTTTGGTTTCTGGTTCTTAACCGGTTCGGAGTAAGTTATGGTCTTGGTATTTGCTTTTTACGGCCATTTAAAAAAGCAAAACATGTTCCTAAAAAGCAAATCTAATACGAAAGCTCAAGGGTTGTGTTTGAATTTTGCATAATTTAATACGAAAGCACAAGGGTTGTATTTGTGTTTTGCATAAGGGTTACGCTTTTTCTTTTTTGTGGCATTCGAAAAAGCATATCTAATACGAGGGCACCAATTTTTTTTCTTTTTTTGGCGCTTCCAAACAAAGCAAATGCAATAAAAGGGCACAAGGGTTTTGTTTTTGCTTTTTTGGGGCTGCCAAAAAAGCAAATCCAATAGGAGGGCATAAGGGTTGTGTTTTTGCTTTTTGGGGGCTGCCAAAAAAGCAAATCCAATAGAAGGG
>Ga0126342_10003125_pt1 | contig 27022 bp, 38 predicted proteins | sample Cyp1metagenome_FD_92528 | JGI IMG/M metagenome (GOLD analysis project Ga0126342, IMG submission 92528) | Coral microbial communities from Lord Howe Island, Old Settlement Bay, Australia - Cyphastrea 1 metagenome | ecosystem: Host-associated > Invertebrates > Cnidaria > Coral ...
GAGGCAGGAGGAGGCGGAGGAGGAGGAGGAGGAGCAGGAGGAGCAGGAGGAGGAGGAGGACGAGGAGGCAACTGACATAAAATCTAACAACCCTCACCTGGCAGGTGGGGAATCATTCTATCAAATCAAATCAAATCAAATCAAATCAATCAAATCAAAATGGATTGACATGTGGTATCCCTCATTTTGAGCCAAACCAACGTTCACAGGACTTTTATACAGTCCACCTTTGCAGCCACCCCCAGCCTATCAGCAGAACCCCGGCACTTTGCAACTCTGTAGCTCCTTGGGCCTCAACAAAACACTGTTCAGATGAGGACGCCCCCGGTACCATAGTACCATGGATCATCTTAGATATATTAAGATACTAAAAAACATCTCGTTTTCAGTTGGTTAATGCATTGTTTCCTTCACGGGAAACACTAGATCCCAACACGACTTGTCTTTTCGCTTCCATTGATGGAAACAACTTGAAACCATAAAACAAATAAATGATAAAAGTGGGCCCAGGTGCTGGTCGGGTTAGAAGTTTGACCGCGTACAGTATGTTGCATTCTAGTACCTGGTAATCAAAGATTGCAAAAATCATATCCCCAATCTCACCATGATACATCAGATATTGTTGCTTATACGTTCCATCATATCCAAGTATATCCCCATGATAGTTGGTTAAAAACCGCAGAAACACACACACACATATATACATATCCCCACTATATCCCCGCTTAGGGGTATAGTTGGTGTTATAAATGGATATAACAATGGTGAGTATATAGTTAACCCTCTAACTATGGTGAAACATATCCGCTTATATAATTCAAGCATGAGTTGGAATCCCACAGAAACATATATATATATATATGTAATATACATATGGAGGTTCCCACAATGGGGGTACCCCAATAGCTGGATGGTTTATAGTGGAAAATCCTGTTTAAAGGGATGATTTCGGGCACCCCCATTTTAGGAAACCTCCACATATATATATATATGTATATAATATTGTATATATATATTGTATATATATATATATATAATATGTATAGTATATATCCCCATGAACTATCTCCATGAAGTGCGCGCCCAAGTCACCAGCTCCGTGGAGAATTCCACGACCGTCTTGGCCACCTTCAAATCTGCCGAATGGAAGTCGTGGCAGTCTCCCTCCTCCGTGCGCACCACTTCGCAGGTCTCCTACGGCGCCATGGGGGATGCGACGACGCGACGGCTGGGGATGTTGAACGGGGGGAACCATAGGTGACATGGGGAAAATATAGGAAACTAGCGTGAAATCTGGGGAAATACCATGAACATCATGAAATTTGGGGAGGAATTTAGGACACAGCAATCATTTTTTGAGGTGTTTCTAAAACAAAGAGGGAAATCCGCTGGAACAATTATGATTTTACAGAACATGTTGGAATAGTGGTGAAGAACAGTTGAAAATGGGTAGTTCTAGAGATGATTCCCCAAACATACCAAGTGTCACTTGCACAGCTAACGTACAGTACCGCAGCCCACTGATCAAAGAAGGGGGTTAGATCAAAAGGGACACACTACGGGTCTGAAGGAGGAGTGAAAGATAGTGAAAGGCAAAAACATGAGTCTGCCAGAATTACATTCCCCGAGCGCTCAAATGCGGACTGAAAGGAGACTGTAGAAGTGCGGAGTGCAAGTCAATATGCAAGTGCAATGCACAGGTGGAATATGTCATGTAAGATGATGGCCAAATCACCTTTTTAGGTCACTGAAATACCATGAAATACCATGAAATACCATCTAGAAGATCCTAGTATGTTTGGGTCTCCTCAAATTGGGGTAACCTGGTGTCCCCATGAGAAAAGATAGATAACTTGAGTAACTTGGATGATAGTGGGTTGGAGTCTCCCATTTAAGGAGCCCCCCGTGAGTAAACAAGAACCATCTTGGATGTTGGATGGTTTAGCTGAACCATTTGAGTTAAAACAATATATATATATAGTAAATATCATGGTTGGATGATGTTCGATACCGACTATAATTTCCCAAGGAGCGTGCATCAACGGTGGATGTTTGATGCTTTCCGAATTCCGGGGGTCTTAGGTGAAGTTTTGGGAGAAGGCAAAATGGCACAGTCCTCCGCAAAATGATGAAAGAAACATTAAACATCATTAAAGTATACCCTCTGGTAAACTAACATAACTATGGAAAATCACCATTTTCAATGGGAAAATCCACTATAAATGGTCATTTTCAATCCACTAACATAACTATGTTAAATTACCAGAGGGTAAACATCCTTAAAGTATACCCAATTGTGCGGAACATCTGGTTTCAAATGTTTCAAGAACTCTAAGAGGAACATGAAGTAAGTGGGATACTGCGGGATTCTTACCCTAACATCCCATGGGTACCCCACTGTAGGTCGCTCTTCCCAAGTCGGCACCACCGGTTGGTGGCTAGTTTCAGCTTGCCGGAACAACATACTAGTCACTTCTGGGTCATCATTCCCAATTTCGGAATGTTGTCGAGATAGTGAATAGAACACTATTCCGAGCATCAATTCGGATTCGATTCCTCCAAAAACCTTTTAAAACATGATTCTCCATAGTTATGTTAGTTTACTGGAGGGTAACTCCCCTATTAATGATTATCAATGGAGGTTTTCCAAAAACTGCAAATAGGACATGAAACAAAACTTTTCCACACTAGCTTAAGTAAACCGGAGATCGTCCTCGTCTTCCACCCAGTAGTGATCAACGGGCTCAAAGGCATCATAGATCACCCTCAGCACTCCCCGATTTTGTTCGGGGGGAGCCAGTGAAACTCCTTTTCTTCGGGGCAGCCTGAAATTTCCATGATATTCCATGACATGAACAGCGAATTGAACAGTATACTGCAAAGTTGATGAAAAAACATCTACGACATTTCTCAGTCAGAATGAGGTGGAAAACTCACGGACAACTCTTGCACTTTAGTACCTTCAGGTAGTTAAAGAAGCAAGACGAAACCTCTGAATCACCCGTGGGCGCTTCAAAACCTGCAATGTTTCATGGGGATAATGATGATCAACCAGTGGATGAAATCATGAAATGAAGTTTTTTTTTTTTCAAACAACCCATAACCATCTTTTTACCCATGTCATATTCTTGATTCTAGAAGATTCTATGCCTCATGACTCTATCCCCAGTTTTTTTTGCCATTGCCGGTCCATAGCCCAGCGACCCTCTTCGTGGTCCATCAACGGCTTCATAGAGCACTGCTGTGGCAATGTTGAGGTCACCTGGAGCCGCGCGGGACGTTCTTGGAAAACAACCGGTTTTTACCCGATATGGCTATGACTAACAGGTTGCCATGGAAAATCCTCATTTTATAGCTAGGTAAACCATGGTAAACCATCTAATTCTATGGGCCATGGCTTCCATGGCTATGTTAGTCATAACCAGAGGGTAAATACCAAAGAAAATGATCTACTTTCATAGTGGTTTGTCCAATCTTGTCCATATCTATCTTCATTCACTGCAATTCACTGCAAGGCGAAAAGTCATGCGGATACATAAGGATATCAATCAGCAACGGGTTGAGGCACACTTTGCAGCTTTTGTTCTCCATTGAGTCGGATTTCCTGTGATTTTTCATGCAATTTCCGGAATCTAACGTTAGTTCCTTACAAACGTCAACATCAACAACAAATATCATATGGCTGCTGATACAAAGCTATTAAATCCAGGGAGTACTGTACTCGGTGTATAAACAAGCATACTCCGTTGTGGTCAGTATCACAATCACAGAGGATGAAACCATCAATAAGATTTGATGTACTCATAGTCCACATGTGCCCATGCATCATACACATAGAACAAAGAGGTCAAAGGAAACATTCACCGAACTGATGCGGGACTGGATATCATTAAAACAATTAAAACGCAAATTAGGATAAACATCATCACAGTCCATTATGATGAAGATATATCCCATCATTAAGTATCCATGATTGAGATTAAGGTGCCCATCCAATATTTAATCGCAATCAGCGCACCTGTCTGCATACCCTTTTAGGTCCGTTGATTCTGGCTGCAAGAGATGCGTCTTTTACAGGACTGACCACATGGTAGCGGCCCCTGCGGTACTCAATGTTTGAGCTGTGCTGTGTTGTATAATGTTGTATATACATGTACACACATACGCATATATATATATATATATACTGTAATACAAATAGATTAAATGCACATATATATATATATATATTGCTACAACCTTTCCCAAGCAAACATGTTCATAAATGGCCAGTGAAGCGAAGATAATTTTGAGCGTGGACCTAAAAATTCAACCACTTGCTGTATGGGTAAACCATCCGGTAATTTAGCCTAGCTATGGACAATGTGTTTCTGACGATTTACCTTTTCAACATGTTGATTTTCCATATCTATGCCTAATTACTAAAGGGTACAGTATACATGCAACAAACATATGCATTGCCACCCTACTCCACATGCGAGGACAAACCACATGCACATATAACAAATCCAGGCACGATAGTAATCCCAGCTTTCCCTAATATTAACTATCCCCTGCTAGAAACCTTGATTTAGTATGATTTAGTATTGTATCTATTCACTTCGCCATATGGAGGTATGGCTCATATTGGCGCGGTCCAAATGAGGTAACCCAATTTCTTTTGGATTGGATGGTCAACCCATGTCACCTATCGATAACCCAGCTGACACCAGCCCTTGGACTGTGGTTTTTCAAGGGCCTGGAGTAGCTTGTACCCATTCGTAGCTGGATTCTGCTTCGTTCAGCTTCTGCTTCTTGTTGGGTGGTGGCATGGCGTGCACACGGCAGCCACTGGCACCCGCTCAAAACGCTTAAACCGGCACAGACTGCTGTCTGGATAGCCTGAAATGGATGCAACATGACGTTTTTCCATTTCTGATACAGTATTTGCATCTCGTATTTGCATCTCATCTCTTGTGAACTTGGAAATGTTAAGTGTGTAGAAGATGGTACCCACCAACATGCGACAAGTTTACAACAAACATGACCCTGTACAGCCAAAAGGCAACGATTGGCTGCCTGGTTTCAAGGCAGGACCCTCCGGTGGTGGGGGATATGATGTCCCATGATGTCCGGAAATTTGTCGAATAGGGAGGGTCTCTTTCAAGAATCATGACATCAAAAATCATCAAACATTGTCATCCAACTGCTATGGCCTGGTTAAGGCTTGCCGCAACAAAAGGGCACTTGCTTCTGGCGACCATCAAGAACTTGTGCACCAAAATGACCTGCAATCACCAAGTGACTTTTCTTGGTGCTCTTTGGTCTCTGAAGATAGGCAGACATACTATGAAATTAGATCTCGATCCTCAGCTATTCTACCAACAGACCTATCTTAGATAACTTAGACTTTCAGTAGACTATGGCTAACTAACAATCATAAAGTCTGAACGTACCACCCTGGCCTCTTGCTCAAGTGAAAGTGCATCACAAGTCACAAGATCACCAGAATTGAAGCGGCTTCATGTTCAGTGTAACAACCCCAAGGCTTTGAAGATTGATTCTTACCAGAGCACTTGGTAGCCTTTGTCATCCCAGATCCCACAAGTCTATGTTGTCTGAGAAAGAACATCCGTTTAGGGTCAGGTTTGTGGAACACTCAATCCCCCAATGGTAATTGCGTTGGTTTATCATCATTTTTCGATTGTGATATTATAGTTTCGGGGCATTTCCCAGTTTTGTGGAACTTAAGTGTGATATTTTAGCTTAGCTTCCCTAAAATTGGGGAACCCAATAACTATACTTACCAAAATGTGTTAAGCATTTGAGTTCCCAGCATTGGTTTACGGACATTTTACATGAAACCTCCATATTTAGCGCTAAAAACCAGTGTTCCTGCAGGTTTTCTCGGATGAAACACATCCATTGATCTTGTTTTATCCCATGAAATATCCCCTGAGATCATCATTTTTGCAGTTTTTTTGTTTCCATTTTTAGTGGTCCAATCCGTCTTTTTGTTGCTCCCCAGTCGTCCAAAAGGGGGTCCCGAGAGATCCGTCCTCATCTTGCACGACCACCTCAAAGTCCGGGGCAATTTCTTCCGTCAGCAAGCGCTTTAAATCCTGTCTGACACCGTTGGTGTCTGGTTGGAGAGAAGATATATGGGAGAATTCTGGGATATATGATATATATATATGATATATGATATATGATGATAAGTATCTACATTACATAGATTATAACTATCTGTATATATATATACATATTCATAAACAATAGCAAAGAACTATAACATAGATCCTGAATGGGCGGTTAGTTGGTCGAACATCAAACGATTGGATGGTGAAGGTTTTGCACATGCCGATTGATCTAGAACGATCTATATAGAGATAGGGTCCTCAAGTCCAAATAAAATGGTTCTAGCGGTATATATATATAATATATATAATAAACAATATATATGTACATACGTGTATATATATACATATTCTATGGGGTATAGTTGTTTCATTTTTTATCATCATCCAATTATCCCATAGTATCTCATGCCTGACTTTTCTTCCTTCCGACGTTCACTGAACATTTCTATGTCCTATAGCCTCGGAGGAACACACACACACAAAACCCAGCCACACTGGCTTGGACCTCAATGAGCCTCATGAGCCAAACAGTTAGCCTTCATCCCGAGCATGTTCTGGGATGGGGTCTCTATCTCTAACGTCGACCCATCATGCCCATGTGTCTATGGATCAAAACCGGGACTCGTGAACAAGAAATCGAAACTTTTCCCATTTAGGTATGGCTGAGACACCATGGACTTCCTTGGGATTCACGTGAAAATGGCGTGTGCTTATTCATGTTCATCCCCTCATTCGATTGGTCCAATCACGGCCAAACTTAGATACCCAAACCACATGTCTTTCTTAGTTGGTTAGACACTTAGATCTGGTGTATATGTATATATATTCCATTCTATTCCATTATATTCCCAATTATTTATACAATAGTTTTTAAAAAAATGATATATGGAATATTCCCAATAGATATATGCCATTATTAATTATAGATACATTATAGCACATTGTAGCAAAGAAACAACAAACAAACATTGAAAAAAACTATTGATCCAGTTGGTTGACCCGATGTCGCCTGTGCCAAGGTAGATGCTGGCAGCGCTTGCCTCGAGGCAAAAAGGGACTCCAGCAAGTGCGTTATATATGGAGATTTCCATAGATTTCCTGATTTGGTATATCATATGTATATGTATATTGTATATGAAGTCACGTTATTACCATTATTACAATCATATTACTATGATATATTGTAATATGTTATCAAAATTGACTATACATCATTATTTGTTATTAGTATTATATAAATTATATATATATATATATATTAATATGTATATACATATATATCTCATATGTCATTATTATAAACCCCAAAGTGTACAATCAATTTTGCCAAGGCACGCATGGTCCAACGAGGTGGCGTGCCAGGAGGATTCCTGGAAGCCATCAGATGTGGGGTTGTTTGAGTGGATACAAACATATTGGGATGGGTCAAAACCTTGTAACCCTGGTGAACCCCCTAAAAATGGTATTTATAGGCATTGATCCATGGGCATATTGAGATCTTCAGAGACACTCATAGATTATGTCATAGATAGTCACAATTATCCACACCAAACCACCAAACACTGAAAAACAGCAGACAAGGGACGGATTCCTTTCCCTCAAGCCCAAAGAACTGGTGAAGTTCAATCTTCCCATTGTTGCTCCGAGTAAAAACTGCCAGTCTTGCTTGAATGCGTCATTGATGTTGCTTCAGATTTAAGTTTTGAATCCACCGTGTGTGTCGGTGGAGTCCATCATGTGTTTTTGCTTGAGATGTTCATTTTTGATTTATCAAGTCCCAATTGGCTCCTTTCCTTGTTGTTTGTCAAATACCATCTCGTTTTGATGCAAGACAAGTTTGTTGGAACGATCCCCATTTTTGCTGGAACAATAAACATTTTCAAAAACAACTCATTTTCTTCGGTCACAAACTTACATTTTTGATCGTGGGCTTTGTCTCAAAACCACGGATACCCATGAAACATTCCATCCTTTGTCATATACCCAATATACATTGATTGTTGGTTAAGTTCCCATTATTTCATACCCACTGTACCCCATGTTTGTTGTTGGTTGCTTCATATCCCATCTTCGTCGGTCAATATCACAACTGATTGGTGGTTTCAACCCGAAAAATATGCGGATCATCACCCCGTTTATTGGCAAAACTACAGCATATATTAGACCACCAACCACACAGTTTTTCATGGCCAAGCGATCCCAATTTTGTCTGTGGAATTCTGCAACTTGTGGCTCTCAGACTCTCTCTCTCTGGTCACCTGCAAATCCTCGCACCACGCTTGCGGGGACTGTCCAGCCTGGCACTAGAACAAGAGGAAACCCATGGAAACCCTGGAGGACCGAAGGGATTCTCGAGGATTCTTGCATAAAAAACATGTTTTAAAACTAGCTATTTGGGATTCACATCTCTTTTTAGGATAAAATGATCTTTGGATCCAAGAATGTGAAAACATGACATGCGCCCGAGACAATGTACATCAGGCAAGTGGATGGGGGCCTGAAGCGTGAGGGAAGTCACACCGACTTCAGGTTTGCTGAACCAGCTGGAACCACTGGTCGTTCAAAATAGCGATGGAACATCACAATTTTTAATTGCTAAACCATCGCTTTCTTGTTGGGCCATCTATAGCAAACTGTAACAAAATTACTAGAGGGTAATTCCCACTCATATCACATATCCCCATGAAATTGTTGGTTAAATCCCCATGAAATCACCATCCACTGAGTCAGAGTCAAGTCCTTCCAGGACCAAGAAGTTAAGCAAGCCATGGTTATGAAGACCCCAGCTACGATAGTTCATGTTGAATTCCTGTGGTTTATGATAATGTCTTGACATGTATATATATATATGTATATGTATATATATACACGTATATGTAATATATATATATATATATACATATGTAATATATATATATATATATATATATGTATATACAAATGTACACTACATGCATTGGTACTGGTTATACACCCGGTGTATATCAGTAGTAGTGGTTTTAACCTATGCTATGCAAACAAGGAATCTGTGGATTGGGATCATCATCGAAGATCAGCATTTTGGTGGATGAAAAATCCACGTGTTTTTTTCCACCCACTCAAATCCATAAATCTTGAACTATATATATAATATATATATATTATTACTATATTATATGTCTCATACCGAGGTATACATACGTATATCAAATGCTATATATGGAGGTATATATATATATTATACCAAATCAACTCATATGACAATGCATTATAAATATATATACATTGACAATACTATAAAACAAGACTTCATTATATGTACATATATATATATATGCATACAATTAATAATACTAAGAAAAATAGAAGTAAACAGAGTCATAATGATGTGTGTATACATTGACATACCTCTATATAAACACCCTGCTGATCTACGAGACCATCCCCTCCAGACCTTCGATCTGGCACCTGAGAGCTGATCAAAACATGGCAAGATACCAAAACAAAGCCCTGAATTTCTTGGTTTTTAATGGTTATTTGTGGTTACCCTCTGGTAAACTAACATAGCTATGGAAAATCACAATTTTTAACGGGAAAATCAACTATTAATGGCAATTTTCAATAGCTATGTTAAATTACCAGAGGGTAGTATCAATGGTTAGTATTCACGATTTTTTCATGGTCACTGTTTTCCATTCATGCAATTTTTGGGGATACCTCGCCTATACCTTATTTGTTGATACGCCCAAATGCCGTTCCATACAAAATAACTTTAATAACAGCGCTCCACGGAGATCGACATGACATTCGTGGCAGAATGGCCAGTATTAGACATGGAAGGCTGTTTGAGAAGTAATGTTGCGAACCCCCCTAAAATAGCAATTAGGACAATCACCGAAACCATGTTCTGCGTTTTCAAGTTGGCTTTCTGCCGGTGTACCCAGGTCAATTGGTTTTATATTGTTCTACTCTCAATGTTCCCATCTATCAACAAAGGAGGTCGACACCGGAACCATCATAACCATCTCTGCAGCAGCTAGTAACAAGTTGCTGGCAAGTGTATATGCACCTGGGTAAATTATAATATTTCACTAACCTGAATTAAGGCCATTTGGGATGATTCCCCTTATTAACCATGATTCCAGTGAGGTTGCAGTGAGGTCGTTATAATTTACCAAGATGCATGTATATCCCCAAAATATGGGTGTGTGGTTTAAACGACACCAGTGGATGCACAACTTTCACCATGGCCGAGAGTGTTGCACCATTTTCAAGGAGCTGATGTTGAGCCATAGCAATATCGCACTTAAAAGGGAACATAGGATGTAAATCCAATTTTTTCTAGGATGTAAACGTTCTACTTCCAACGCAAATCTATTGAAGTACCCAACCAATGTTTACCCAGGCAAGGCTATGCCCACTTTGATGTGAATTCCATAGAGTAACTGGCCAATAAACTCGTCCAAGACTGGGTTTGTCCAATCGATAACTGGTGCACAATGGATATTCGCATTTTCCAACTGGCTTTGTTTGAAAACAAGGCAATTTCTTCAAAGTTCAAAGGATTACCCTGATTGAATGTACATCCACATTCCTGGACATCCAAATTCACTCATGGGTTGGATCATGTTGAACCGCTATTGTTCTGGGAGAAATCAAAATTTTAAATCTTGGCTGGTCCAAACCACCAATTTTCCCAACGAATATCCCCATACAATTTGCTTAAATCCTCCATTTCTTGATGTAAACTCCATATTTTCACAAAGTTAAAGCTGATGCTCCATCGTCCTAAGACATAACTATTCTTGTTAGGGACTTCATACTTAATATGGTTGAAGCAATTTGCTGATGAATCAGTGTTCAATCAGTTCTTTTTTTGGCTACCTATTTTTGTTGGTTTTCCAGCGTCTTAAAACCCCTATGGGACGAATCCCTGTCTGAGCCATGGGAAATATATCCGTTTTCCCATCTGACGTTCTAGTCGGTTTATAAATTCTCCTAATATCGGTGAGTTCATGTTAGTTCATAATCCCCAAAAACCAGGTAGTATGATTCCTTACAATGACCAATCAACAAGGGCATTTTTGGCATTCCAGCAATGGTTTAGATATTCTTCAAAACCTCTTGTTACAATAACCAAGTGGTTAGCTAGTGTATATAACCTATTGACAACAACCAATCCATTCATTTCGAAGCGAAGAGATGCACACATATGCAATCATATACAAATAGTTAAGCCATAAAAACTAATCACATTTAATCAAATGTTCTATGGTTAGACACCCATTTTGCATGGTTGAATCCCATGTCTTTTCCATTGTGTGGATTAATCTGTTTGGGGTGAATTCCCCCAACAACCCACCTGGAGAGGTGGCCAATTGCGGTGCTGAACCCCTCAGCCGCCGGCGGCTAAAGGATCAAACCATGAAACAAGGGCATTTTGAGCAAGTCATGTCTCGTGTGTGTCTGTGTATACACTATATATATACACCTACACACACACACATATATATATATATATGTATTTGGTATATATATATATAATATACATAAGCTAGGGGGAGTAGGTTGGCCGAGAGGAGGCAGATTATCATGGGTGAAATTGATAAAACGTATCCTTTTTACAGTGGGAAACGGATGATTTTTCATGTTTTTTTTTGGCAGAAAAAACATGTCATTTACGGTCCATTTTCTTTATCCGTCAAAGTTGAAGTCGATAAGATACGATCATGGCATTTCATCTTCATGTGTTTTTCCTTTCCCCATTGAATTTGAGATACACATTTTCTGTGATTGAAAACATTCAGAAATGGTTGGAAATATTGGGTTTCTGCAGGTATTTTGACTTCATCTTTGCCAAGTTTTCAGCCAAGATCATCCGTGACCCGGTCAGGTGAGTCAACGTTTTTTCTTTCAGCCTTCCCACGGAGCCTCTTTGCAGGCCAAAACGGGGCTGCGGCAACTTTTCATTGCCAACTGCCGAAAACGAGTTAATGCCAATGCTTTCAAGACACTTTCCAAGCCGGGTTGCTTGTTTAAAGAATGAACAGCAAGAACATTTCGGTCTCGGTGCTCTATTTTATCATTGACGTTATTACCCCACCCCACCCCAACGCACCCCACCCAACGCAGCTCCAACATAGCACCCATCTTGAACGCAAGTTACATTGAAGTTATTACCCCACCCAACCAGGCTAACCCCTCCCCGTGGGTTATATACGCTAGGGGGTGTAGGTTGGGTATATATGTGTTCATAATTGTTTATATATATATAATTATATATAATTATATATATATATGTATACACATATGGATTTAGGGTAAACGATAGGGATTTACCATCAATTAACCATATTTACCAATGAATAATTGACAGATAAGCAACAATAAGAGGGATACTGGGATAATCATAGTCTGGTCGGTGGTTTCACCCCCATGAAAACTGTGCTCATCATTGGGGCTCATCATCGCATTTCCACTGTTGAAATTAACACATATATTTGAAAGCATCAACAATTAACAAGTAATATAGATTGGACATAACCTTCAGCCACAAACACTGATTTTTTTCAACTATCATCTCTTCTTCAAGGGGAGTTGCAACATTGCAGACTGTTAGTGGGTGGAGGCTATGTCGAACGTATAGAATACGTACAATGGTACATAGTTGCATAATATTGCATATGGATATTGGCAATATTCATTGCATCAACAAAAAACGAGGGAGAGTGAAAACGAATACAAACATGGTCGGTGACTGCAAGTCAAAGTGTCATGTTTGTGGAATTTGACCATTTTCATACATATTCCAAAAAGTCAGAAAGTTCAGAGTGAGAGTACATGATTTCCTCAACAAAACAAGAAAACATACCTAGCGAGGGAAAGGGCCGCCCATCTACCAATCCATTGACTTGCTCTGCTTAGGAGGCCATAGATTTGCCTGGAACAGGATTCCGAAAATTGCTAGCCTCACTCGACCATTCCGAAGCAGTTCCTTCTGAACTCGTTTGATTCATGAATCCTGCATTGGGACACATATACGCCCATTGTACTGTATGTATGATGATTATATGTATATATTATGTATGTACGTACGTACGTACGTATATATATATACACAAACAAGTACTTGTCTGTACAATACAATTGGACACCCACGTATATCTTCCCAATGATTTCGCTGTTCTGAGCCCTCAAGCTTACCACCATGCATTTTCACATCATGTTTCCCACATGTTGATCCCGAAATCCCCACTGAGCACAGTGACGAGCTATGAATCACCTGAGTTGTCAGGGCCCGGTTATTGATCGTTTGATCATCCCACAAAAAACAACACGTTTGGATATGGATGGATATGGTATAAAATGAATTAAAATGATACAAACATGGGTTACAATCTGTTTCAATGAGGATTTAGCGGGACATGAGGATGCAACGGGATCCCATGAAAGGGTGGGTATGAAAAGGTGGACTTTTGAGGCATTTTACCAAGCTGGCACTTTCTATGCGGGGAAAACCAGGATCACACATGTCACATGACATTTTGGGGTACCCTATTTTCAGAGAACCCCAAATGCGAATGTCTTTTTGTGCAAGACCTGGAAAAAAGCGCTGAGCTTGCAGGAAGAAACATCAGAGGATCCCGAAACAAATATCAACTGATGATTAGGCGTCCCTGCCAGCTTTGTGGGGTAAGTAGAATGCTGTCCGTCTCGTAGCCGGGCTCCCCATCTTCCATTAAATGGTGAGGAAGCAATTACCTTCGGTTGATAGGGACAATTCCAGAACTACATGCTGTAGATACCTTTTGGCAAACCCTTAAAAAATGAAGTTTTTATTCCAGGATCTTGTAATATCTTGTAATATCTTGTGGATGTTTGCTCCCAAAAAAGCATCCTATAAGCAGGTTTTACCACCTTTCTAGAAGTTCTCGACTTAAGTCACACTCCGGGCCACCTGCGGAGAACTAGGAGATGCTGCAGACCTCCGATGTGGAATTTTCGGCAGCGGGATATCATAGGGATGTACCCCCGTAGTTTAACAGTTTGCGAACCGGAACAGCAGCATTTTAATAGGTAAATCATGGTAAATCATTGAACTAAATGGACCATTTGCCATAGCTATGTTAAATTACCTGAGGCCAATGAATCAGAACGGGACATATCATGGCCAAAAATATGATGATTGTTGATGATTATACACATAGTTATGAAATGGGTTTGTCTGAAAAATGGAGGATCGACTCCATAAAATGGAAAGGATGGAATGGGGTTCCAAATTTTCAAACAAACCCCTCTGGGGTGTAGTGGGTATACTCTGGCAATCGAATCTGGCCCTTTTAGATGACTTTCTGACTGAAACGTGGGATTCCACGTTGCGAAGTTTGCTTACAGAAGGTACTGCCCTTGGTTCCAAAAGGCCCTTGCTTCGAACTGCTCGCGTGTACTGGCAAAATAAGACAATAATATATAATAATATTTTATACATATACACTGTATACATATATATATATATTGTATATGTGGACCCTCATAGTAGCCATGAACAAACTGGTCAGTATCACAACTCCTAATTTCGAACCTCACTTTCGGAATCGATTCTTGAGCCACTTTCCTCAAAAAGTTGCTTGGTGAATTCCTCATTTTATCATATTTTAACCACAGAAATCCATGGTCCATTGCTGAATTTCCCCATCTTTTGATGGTTAAAACCTAACCCCTTGATTTCAGACCCTCCAGGACCCCGGACGGAGCCATAGGTGGACCCCTTGGCAGCCGCACTTAGCCCTACTGTTTCCAAGAGCTCCATAGAGTCGTGGTTTAACCACCAGAAATGGTGGATTTTTCACGGTTTCACATGGTGAAAAACCATCCAAAATGCTGATTCAACCACCACAACATGCGGGTTCATCAGCAACATGCTGATTCAGGACGGGGAGATGCCACAACAAACTTGGCTTCTAAGTATTAGGTGTCTATAGGGCATCCCCAAAATGGATCAAAAAGGTTGGTTTATAACGGAAAATCCTATTGAAATGGATGATTTAGGGGTACCCCCTTTTCAGGAAACCTCCATATGATTTATTTATATAATTAACTCTCTGGGTCCCTGGGGCAAAACTCTAAAACAGACCCTTCAAGCCAATCAGTCTTTGGCGGGAACCCATCAATCTTGCATGTTCCAGATTTTGACGCAGACCCGTTTGACGGTCTCCAATTCATGATCATGATGTGACAGAATGGGGGGCCATCTGGCACTGTCTAATCCTGTGTCCATAGATCACTAAGAAGCACGGATTTGGAAGGGCCCATGCACAAGGCTCCATACCAGGCTTGAGGGCAAAAAAAAATAAAAAATCATCCAAATCAAATTCATCATCCATGTGGTTTTGTCTGAAACTGATTCCTCTGGATTAGAACACCATCTTCCGATATTTTCACATAGTTCCTCAGATTTTTCCATATTTCCAATATTTTCTCATATGTTCCAACATTTTCCCATCTTTTCCCACATTTTCCCCTTTTTTCCCGTGAACATGGCTATATCTAAGTCGCGCGCGGCGCCGCGGCCACGGGCGAAGCCGCTTTGGCGGTGTTCAAACCTGGAGGAATGGATGGAATTCATGGAACTCATGGGGGAACCAAGGGGTTACCCTTCACCCTGCCATGCTATCGCCAGGCAGTTGGATCGGAGAGTCTGCCACTTTCATCCAATGCCAGTCTTGGATACCTTGAAATCAACATGTTTCTAGCCTTAGTAGGCTAGATCTGATTAAACATATTATTTTACATTCCCATTTATTTTTTAAACATTAACATATTATTTAATATTCCCATTTAAAATATGTTAGTACTAAAGTAACCACCCCTCAGATGGACCCCGCAACCGCAACGCAACCATGGCGTCCGGGCGCATGAGTTCACACAAAAGTCGAGGATCCAAAGCCTCGGTGTGAAATTTATGATGACCAGATGACCAGTGATCCCGAAGGATACCACGGGGGGTCCAGTTGGATCAATAAATTGTGGAGGATACCCATGAAAAATGCTATGTTTAACCATCAGAAACAGCTCTTTAACCATAAAAAATAGTTGTTTAACCATCAGAAACAGCTCTTTAACCATAAAAAATAGTTGTTTAACCATCAGAAACAGCTCTTTAACCATAAAAAATAGTTGTTGAACCATAGAATATAGTGATTTAACCAGTGATTCATGGATTTGGCTGCGTCTGAACATAGGCTATACCACAAGACATGGCAATGTTGATGGGGAACATGATGATCGTCGGATACTGGGGTACACTATTTTTGGACAACCCCATAAGGGTCTAAACCAGGGATATCTTTGCCTGAGACTGCCAAGCATAATCCATTTCTATTTGCTGCTGGAAAACTTGAGGATTTCCATCCATTTTGAAGTATCGAACACCAACGATTTGTTGGTCGAACATGCTAAACCATGCTAAACCAATGTCTCCATTCAAAAACATATGTTTTTCCCCCAGTGAAAAAGAAAGTGAAACTATGAGTCGTACTAGTTGCACCCCATGGCATCCCATGGTGACCCTCTTGGAGGTTTGTGTTTTGTCACCGCTCCGGGGAAGCGCCGCGCCTCGCACTCCTGCAGATTCGTACATGCCTCGGTGGTGTCCCCAATTACGTCCGGAAAATCAATTTGGATCGTCGCCTATCGATGTTAGTTGTGCAGCTGATCGATGTCGCGATGATCTAATGGATATCGCGAGTGGATTTCTTCGAGTTGGCTTTGAACGAAAGGGAAAGAATTTGATGCTGGATAAACAATTGAATTAGACCATCATTGGTTGGGAAACTTTTAGTAGCTCCTTGGCTCCCCATGCTAAAGGAAATATGGACACTCCTAGCTCTTAGCTCCCTCCCAACCATTGGATTTTCGCAGGCTTCAAATGTGGCTGATCTCCGGCGGCCCGGCCTCGAATAAGTTGTTCCACTGAATGCGAATGATCATTTTGGCATTCCCAACATCTCTCTTTTCCCATCTCTATCTACTCGTCATTCTACTCGTCTCTATCTATCCCTCCGCCTGGTAGTTGGCCAGGAAGAATTGTTTGCAGGCATCTTGGATTGACCTGGTTCACCGGATGGGTCAGTAGCTACCCCTTTTGGGCCCCTGATCATCAGCTTCCAGATGAAAGTTGCCAACACATCCCTTAAACTGAAGCAAAAAACTTCACAGAGACCCCAAAGCCTTACCATTTTCCAAAAAAATACGTTGCAAAAAAGACTTATTCCTTAGCTCTGGAGTCAAGACTCCCCTGAAGTTTTGGTCCATTTTCGGCAGGGTTTTTACTGACAGCCGGGTTAGTAAATAAGAGTCTCTCTCTCTCTCTATATATATATATACATACATACATATATTTGGATATTTATTCATTTATTTATTTTTTCTCCGACGATATTCATAGATCAGGAGTATGAGGTTCTCAACAACGGATGTTTGAGGATCTGGGTGGTTTTCGCAATATTTTCAGACAAACCCTTCATCTATGATGTGTGCCATTCACATCCATTCACATCCATTTATGGCCAACAACAACAACAACAACAACCACAACCACAAATTTGCATTCAGGAGGGTTAAGCCGCTACCCCTATTCAGTTGCCCTCTTAGCTCCCCAGCGGAGACCTGGCTCCCAACTGTAGATATATCCATTCACTATCAATCCAATCGATGGCTAAGTTATAAACCGACGTACCTAGTGGGCCATCTTGAACCAAGATCATAAAACTTAATCTCTGATATTATTTGTATTGTCTGGTCAAATTTCTAGATCCCGCAATTTCCATGAGTTCCAAAGCAAAATTTTGGGAATCCCGTTGGTCCAAGAATTTTGACCCATCACTACTTGGAGGACCATCGGTGGCTAACAATCTTGTAACCCCGCTTACCAACCAGTTCCAAAATAGGGCGATCTTCCACAACTGGGGATATACTTCATGTTACAACGGGTGTCATGGTCAAAACAAGGTACATATATATATACATATATATATATACATACACAGATATATGTATATATATACATATATATATATATAACACACACATATATATATATACATATATATATTAGTATGTATACACATACATACATATATATACACATACATACATACATATATATATATATATTATGTATACACATACATGTATATATATATATACATAAATTGGGGTATGGTCATCCCATCACCAGGGATTGCTTATAATGGGCACATTAACCCCTATGCAGGGGGATGAACATCCCCACAACATGCACGGGTACATGGGAGATCATGGGAGTCATAAGGTGATATTTTTCATGTGAAGTTATCCCCCAGAAACAAATTGGGGGACGATCACCATATAACTACTTTGGTAATCAAACATTGCAATAGGAATTCCCCCATTTAGTTTGGTGTTTTTTTAGCATTAACACCTCCGTTTAGGTGCGAGATTTCTCACCCAGTCACGACTGATTAGCGAAGGGTAATACTAAAACACACTAAAACATTATGTTCCACTACATCCCCCTTATTCCACCATTGTTGTGGGTTGCATCGCAATTTTTGATGGTTGTAATATAGCTATGTGACGAATCAACAGTACTGGAAAGCCCCTTAGAATCCCCTTAAAAAACATAATTTTGATGGGTAAAAACGGTAACACCACCATTCTTGATGGTTAAATCACCATCTTTGATGGTCAAAGCGTTGTCAAACCAATATTTTTGATTGTCAAACCACCATTTTTCATGGGTAAATTGCCATTGTTGATGCTCAAAAACCATCATTCTTCATGGGTAAATCCCAATTCTTCATGGTAAAACCCAGCATTTCTGTGGGATTTTGTGGCTTATCACACCTCGGCCATCCAAGGCACTCCGCCCGCGGCTCCGCCGCTGAGACGCGCAGCAAGGGCAACACTGAGTCGATGCTCAGGCGGATCTGCGGGCGCTGAAAAAGTGCAGTTTTTAGCAACCAGAAAGGGTGGTTTAACATGGTTTCACCATCAAAACATGCTGATCTAACATCATGAAAAAGCGTTAGCATAAAAAATTGGAATTTGGCCATCAGAAAAAGGGATTTTAGGATGATTTAGGCAGAAAAAGTAGAGAGTCCACCTGCAAGAATGGAGATTATGGAGATTTAATCAGCCAAAGTTGATAAAGTTGGTATTTAATCAACCGAAGCTGGCCTATTTCGAAGTCACAATGTAGGTTTAAGCAATTAAACACATCGGTTTAACATGGTTTAACCAACAGAACATGAGGATTTCATCGGCCAAAATCGGTATCTCACCAGCCGCACCTTGATCTGTCGCTCGCAGAGTGCAGCAAGACGCGGCACCTGATCGACAGAGGGGATCATGTTTTTTTGATGAGTGGAATTAAAACAGGGATCCCTGACCCAAAGTATGGGAAAATGAAATGGGAATGACTGTTTGATCATTGGGGGTCCCAATGATAATTCCATGAATATAGTGGGATATCATAATGATTAATGGTTTTAATTATCATGTTTTATCATGTTTTATCCACTTAAATATAGGGCTTTCAAGCAGATTTTCCAAGGAATCTGGGAGAGAAACATCCAATATATGGCTACCCCGAGCAGACATCGACCTGGGGTTTCCCACCATGGTTTCCCTTAGGAAAATGATCGCTGTTGGGATCTTCACCGACCCATAGATTTGGTGATTCTCCGGGCTGGGAAAGATATGACACCTAAGTGAGGAGCCAGTGTGTATGACATGCATGTGATTTTTTCTCCATCTCTCTCTCTCTCTCGCAAAATGTGTAAATGTATGTATGCATGCATCCATGCAGGCATGGATGCATGGATGCATGTCGTATGCACGTATGAACGTAATGCAGGTATGCACATTGCGATCATACACATGCATACGTGCATGATGTATGCAAAGTACAGTAATGTGATGTGATGTAATGTAATGGAATGGAATATATGTGTGAACATATGTGTATCATACGTGAGATCTGTAGTATATTGTATGATTACACACACACATGTTACAATCAAACAGATCTAAGCTGAGGGCATGAGTACTTGTGCCCGTGTAGTACCATGCTTCCGCTGGAACCAAATTAGCTGTGCACAGTGCAGAAAGATAAACTTTACCTTCTGTAGCTTTTGTCTTTGGCACAAATTCCATCAGCTCAACTCACATAAATACATCAGTCTATAGAATTTGAGACATTCCAAGCATGTACCAAACATACACTGAACACTGCATCAATGTTTCCCTGCACTTTAGACCTCTATGCACGTTTCGCTATCTGTATACCTCCTTGCCACCGCGCCTCCCATTGTCTCGCTGTCAGGAACAACCTCCCGTGGACCCGGACTCCGTGTCTGCACTTTTAGTACTTAGTGAATGGGGAAAGTGAAGTTTAAAACCATGGGATTTTGCCAAACACTTCAGACAAACCCGAAAAAAACACCAAGAATAAAGAAGGGGGACATGAAGTAATAATAAACCAACACTCGAGATACATAATATTGCCCCTAACCTGAAATGTTCAGCATATTTACTAAACAATATGTATATGTTCTTCCCTTTTTTGCTATAGTTTCCCCCTAGATAACAAAACATAACAAGACATTGTGCAATTTTCAGACGAACCCATATTCGCGCACAATGCAAACAACCAATCGCATCATCTTTGAATCACCTGCAGCAGCTGCAAACGATGCTGCTGAATTCGAGTTGGAAAAATGTTGGACACCGATTAGGCAGTCACAACCAAAAGTCATAGTGGTGTACTGTATATACATATAAGATCATATACGATCATATAAGTACGTATTAACGAACACCTATTACTAAGATTTACTAAGTACCGACAGAGGATAGTTGATCGTACGCAGAGCTTGCTACCTCCTCATCCCGCCTGGCTGCCTTTTTTGGTTGGCAAAAGTTGCGGTTGCTACTCCCTTAAAAGAACATAGAACTCTGAACTCCGGTATGGCTCAAGGGATATTGCCTTGTGCCAAAGGTTGGGGAGCCGATCAGATTCTTGAGCACAGATCCCCCAGTAACTCATTGCCCAGTGGTAAAGAAACATGTTTGTCAACTTCTGGTAATCCAACATAGCTAACATACCCATTGAAAATAACCATATTCAATAGGTAAATCATCTACACCCGAGTTATTTCCCATGGGTATGCTCAAATCAGCCTGGCTCAATCGAAGATAATCTAAAAAAATCTGAGGAAAACTTACACTGAGGGGCTGAAAATCCTTTCCACTTTGACCAACAAATAGGTCTTCTTGATTCGTGTTCCACATCTTTCCGGCCTAAATATTGTAGTTTCAGAGATATTGCAGGCACGTGAAGAAAACACGGCCAATCTTGGATAACAAATCATGAAGTACGGTGGGATTCATCGTCATAAACGATGCCCAAGTCATCACCATCTTTTTTGCGTGGTATAAACCACAGTATAAACCATCCCCAAATGGTCACCGGAGTTCCAGCATTCCCAGGAAGTCTAGGGTTTGTCGTGTTGTCCGACCTTTCACGCAGCGAAAACCTCCAAGCTTGTCTAACGCACACATCGAAGCTAAAAACCACGTGATGCTCCAAAACGGTTCTTGAGGTATGGACTCATACCATTCACTACCAAGGTAATTCTGATGCATCCCCTGAAAACGACACCAAAACAGCTGGTATTTCACACCATTTCACAGTTGGTAGTTAGGATGTTCATGCCCCCATCAACCTGTGGTTCCATAGTTTGCATTGCATGCAAATTGCAAACAGTAGGTTCATCAACAACATGTGGAGGTTCATTCCCATACAAGTACCACCAAATCATCCATATTTTGAAAGGGTTTTCCATCACAAACCATCCATTTTGGGGTACCCCCATTTATGGAAACCCCCATGTCTCATTGATATCCACCATTTTTGCGCCATGTTTTAGCCAACCAAAGACTCATGTCCAAGCTATGCAGGTTCCGTGCAATCCCATAGTTCTTGGAAGAATCTTCCAGTTATGCAATGCCTGTTTGGATATTTAAACGTCCAAAAAATGCTGGTGTTTTGGGGGGCTCGCAGAATGGTTTAAGTTTATTGTAATCCCCATATCCGTAGGCAACACTCTGCCAATTGTCTATCCCAACAGCGGTTGGTTGACGTCACCATGACTGACAGAGGCTTCGACTCTGAACTGCGCCAAACGAATTTGCGACTTTGCGGCCAAAGCTAGGGTGGTGATATTTAGAAAAACGCTGGATTGCCAACTAATTGGATGCCATATTTCCATGGCCACTTCCAAACGAACACTAAAGATCTGTATAAATACGACCTAGGAAATACAGATGGTTTAAGAAAGAACCATATCTAGAAAGACTTGAGAGATATCCGTGGCAACAATTGCTTCTGATCACCTTAAATAATGGCTTACTCCAGATCAGGGGATTTTTGATGCAACTATGGTGAAGATGCGATTGTGGCGCCCCACGTCCCGGAAAATCCGCCCGCACCGAAGGCGCCGAGGCGTGGTAGTTTAGCAGCGAGGGACACGAATGGACAGACCTGTCAGACTGGTACAGCTTCAGCTGGGGAGGGTGCCGCTTGCGGGTGCTGCTGTCCGAGTGGTGTGTGCGCTTTGGAGCGGGCATGCTGGTGCCACTGCAGGGTGCCGCTGCAGGGTGCCGCTGCAGGGTGCCGCTGTCGGAGCGGTGTGTGTGCGCTTAAGGCCAAGGACGGCCAAGTTTGACCCCAGTCGGTTTTTGGTTGGGCCAAATATTCCCGCTTCGTTGCTCTCTGTCCTATTATTCCCCGGGTGCGGGTGGTTCTCGTCGCGAAGCGACTCGAATACTATCAGGGCATCTATATCTTCTTCTTTCTACCTGGAAGGTATTTTACCAATGACATCAAGGCTCAACAGTTCTCAGTTTATATAATAATATAGTGAGCGGATGGAAGGAATCACTGACAACCAATCAAAATTATTCACTGCTTGGTCCCGATTTCAATTGAAGGCTCTGGTTAAAATTTCCATGTGTTTTCCATCGTTTTTGGGGATGTTATACTGTATACATGACATGCCCAATTTCCGAGGGCCCAAGGTCTTTCACCACCGCCGCACTAAGGTGATTCAGGTGACTTTCACATCCTGCCATCAGACGAGCTCCTCGTCCTCCTCATCATCCATGATATCATCATCCATGCTATCATCTTGCCTCAGTGGAGAAGTTGCGGACACGCAACCAGGGGGAATCTCGCCCTGGAAAGGTTGGAATCTTCAAAAAAAATCATCATCATCATCATCATCATCGTCATCATCATCATCATCATCGTCGTCATCATCATCATCATCGTCATCATCATCATCATCATCATAATCATATACAAACACTATGTATACATGAATGTGTGTACATATATGTATATGTATATATATAAACATATGTATAGATGTATATATGTGTATATGTATATATGTATATATGTATATATGTATATATGTATATATGTATATATGTATATATGTATATATGGTATATATGGTATATATGTATATATGGTATTATATGTATATATATATATATATATATATATATATATATATATATAATTATATATATCATTATATATCTGTATATATACATATATATATATATATCAGTATATATGTATATATGTATAGATGTATATAAATGTACATGTCACTGTCCCCAATTTTACCATTTTTATGGGTGGTATAAACCAGTAATTCATATCAACTTATATGGGTGGTCTCACGCATAGCATAACCTTTATAACCATTATCTTAACACATATATCAACCGTGAAAATCCAACGATGATCCCGCAAATAGCCCACCATTTCAAGATATATTCCATTGGGTGGTGCAAATTATGAAGGACAATGACATTATAACCGTTGTATTAATCCACCATCTTAACCATGGTTAGAATGACCATTATTAACCTTTTATGATACTAACCACTAAATAATCCGCCATTCTAGAATATCATGGACTTATGGATCAATAATGATTAACATGAACATACATATACTGGTTGGTGGTTTCAACCCCTCTGAAAAATATTAGTCAGTTGTCATTATTATTCCCAATATATGAAAAAAATGTTCCATACCACCAACCGGTATATTATATAGTAACCACAATGGTTATGATCCTTCCAGTCGTCACGTTTTCTCCATACGGATCTAAGGCTCCAGACCCCGTCAAAGCCTCAGCTTCTGTCGGGACCTCCACGGGCGCAGACTCCTGGGATGTGACGACCGGAGCCCAAAAGAAGGAGATGTTAATGGGGATCTTATGGTGATTAAATATATATATATATATTATCCATATATATATATTATATATATATGACTGGGAATGAATGATATATATTGATGATGATTTATTGTCAAATTAAAGTTAAAGGGATTTATATAATGGGATTTCAGGGGATTTAATTGGACATACTGGACATACTGGTGTTTTTATGGTGATTCCAGGGTGATTTCATGGGATTTTAACAACTTAAGATTGAACCTGCCGAAATTAGTTGCAGTCACCTAGGGATTGATGAGAAATCCTGGGCTCGCCGTGAGTCCCATACATGGACTTCACCAGCGGAAAAGCGGTTTTCAGCAGCAAGAAATGGGGATTCAAACTTGACAAACCAATATGGGTGGGCTGATGTGGCCTGCTAAATCTCTTGGAAACAAAAACGCAAACTACATCGAGGGATGGAGGGAGACGCCAACAATAGAAATGGATAGAAATGGGTATCCAAAGCGGATTCGTAAGCAGTTTTTCTTTGGGTGTAAGATTTTGAACCTGAGTCATTTGTTGAACGTTGCTTCACAACTCCGAATGTTTATAACAATTTATAACCCCTATCTAACCATGGAATACTGTAGTGATATATAATATAGTGATATATCATCCAGCATGAAACCAAATTGGCCTTGTTACGAAACAAAGTTGGCATAAGTGAGTCAACTAACGGCCCCCGCATATCGTATGACTTGTGGTTCAAAATCTCTAGCTACACTATGCTACACCGGCTGCCAAGTTTACGCTGGTGGAAAATCAACCAATCCAGTGGGAATTGGAGCTTAATCAGGCCCCGGGGAAAAATCTTTGAAATCTTCCTGTGTAAATCATCCTATTAATATTCATATATTTCCCTATTAAATTTAGGCAATTTTGGGGATGATTCCCCTTACGAATCATGATTCCATCGGTCACAATGTAAAAAAGCCGAGGTCTCTGCATTCACTGTGTTCCATCCCCAATGGATCCGACAAAAATTGCTTGTGCCCACCAAAAACCTCGTTTTTTTTTTTTCGTTGGTATTTACATCACCCTTTTTTGTTGCGCCAGATATCGATCTGGAAAACAATCAACCTCATACCTCCATCCCATCCCACCGCTCCTCATGCCATTCATTCGCCTCCTTGTTCCTTGAATGCCCAGCGCTGCGGGGATTTCAACATCAATCATAGCGCAAAAAATCATCGAACATGGTCGTTTCCCTCAGATGTACTTGGTCAAAACTTGAACAAGGTATACTATATATATATATTATATGTATGATTATGCATATTCTATGTGGTATGGTCACCCATCTCACAACAGGAATCCCAAGCATGAACATACGTATATATCTCTACTAAAGGACTAATGACCATCACCCAATCAATCATCATTGTTGCAAAACCCACTTTTTACATCTTTGTACCCCATGTTTGGTTGTGAATATCCCAAATACATTGACCATATGGAAAATCCACCAGTTCCAGCTGCTACAAATCATTTCAATATCATGTTCATATGATGCAGATCATTCCTAGGATTTTCCATATCTTCTTGACCTTTTCCCATGTTTCAAAGACATCCCTTGGCGCCCGTCCAAGTTGCCAGGACCAATAGCCATCCACATCATCTGCAGCGCAGTGCTGCTCTGCATGGGTCCAGGGACCCTTCAAATCCTTTGGCTTGAAGTACTTGCACTTACCTCAGGCCGCAAGTCATCATGGGCCCAATGGATGAAATGGATGAGTCCTGGTCAGCCTGGATGTGGTGAAGAAAAGTCTGGGAAAATGCCCGGTTGAAAAAACCTCCAGTTCTGGGTGATGAATCTATCCATTTCCTGAGCTGCGTACAAGTCATGGGAGTGCTGGGAAAATGCTAAGTTTAACATCACTACCGTTTTAACAGGGAGGGGCCATTGTAGGCTACATTTTAGACGTGTTTTTCTTGGGGGTACGTCCAAAATATAAGATTACATTTTTTTGAGAGTGCGTTACGCATGCAAGATTTCAGTTTATAAGGTCCCTTGGTTGATTTTCAAAAAAAACCTGAGGAGGCCTTAAACATATAAGATGTCATTTCTTTTTAAATGTAAGACATGTCAAATGTCAAATAGCTGCAGAATTGGAGGTCTTCAAATACCTGCAGAATCGCAGGAAACCAAACACGTAAGCAGGTGGTTTAACATGCTTTAACTAGCAAAAAGTGAGAATTTCACCATGTTGACTGTGGATAGAATAGGGATTCAACCAAACCCTCTTGTCTTGAGCATAGGGGCTATTAAGTAACAACAACAAGGATTTTAAGGGCACATTCATCATCTGTTTGGGAGTCACTGATTTCTGGGTGGTTTTGTTCAATCCCAGTTTTTTCACATGTGATGAGCTACCAGGGTTTCGAACTGCGCCCCTACGTAAGGCAAAAAAAACACCGATGGTAGTTCAACAAATGCACATATATGTAATATATATGTGTCAAACTGGCAACGGGCCCCACCTGGGGCCAGCACTCGCACGGTTCTCTTTCCTCGCCCTCGAGCAGAGTTCCACTGCGGTTGGATATGGCTGAACCAGCCTATGATACTGCATGCAAGGA
>Ga0126342_10003126_pt1 | contig 27018 bp, 10 predicted proteins | sample Cyp1metagenome_FD_92528 | JGI IMG/M metagenome (GOLD analysis project Ga0126342, IMG submission 92528) | Coral microbial communities from Lord Howe Island, Old Settlement Bay, Australia - Cyphastrea 1 metagenome | ecosystem: Host-associated > Invertebrates > Cnidaria > Coral ...
CATTATTTGATGATATGGGATGGCCACAACTCGAAATATGCCCTCTCCAAAATCACTTGTGTATATACACATTATATTTTTGAATAATATTTTATCATTTATGTGTCATATATATATATATATATATTTATTTAAATTATATGTATATATATATATACACATCATTTTGTGAATTTTTATTTATAGTTTATATATAGCCCAGTATATTTCCAATAGATCCCTGTGATTATTTTTCAAACCAGCATGAAATCCCCATCAAATGACAGTAATCAAAACCACATGTCCAGTGGCGAAATTTCCATGAAAACCCCATGTGTTTGGGGTAAATATGAATTCAATCCCCAAGATGGTTGGCTCTACGCACTTGGATCTGGCCACCCTCACCAGGCCTCGCAGTGGCAGCCCCGTCGCCAACAGCACTTTGCCGCCACGGATGGCCGGCGAGCCTTTGGCCCCGGCTGGCCGCTGGTCTTGATGGATACATAGCCAGGGAAATGGCTATGTCTAGTGGGTGAATCATCTGTGAATGGGCCATGTTCCATAGGTATGTTAAATTACCAGATGCTAATTTCTCTTGATGGGGTTTGATCTAATTTTGGGTTTCATGATTTCTGCACCCAGATGCCTCCGAAGTGACGGTGTATAGAAAATTAGATTGATGTTGTGGTATGTTGGTATCCACGTATTTGGACATTGAAATGGAAATGCAAATGGAAAACATTACTGTTTGTTGTCGGGTAGAAAATGCAATTTTTTCCTCCAGGCACCCAGATGCTCACGCAGCGGCCTTCTGCACGTTGAATTCAGGCTTCCAACACCGTTAGCCTCCAAAGTCAGGACCTAAAAACGCTCCATATTCTGTAGCGTGGAGCCTGTGCCACAGGTCTAACTCATCAGCCAACGGTGGCTGTACATCTTCACAGGGCCATGATCCAACGGCAGACAGGATGGATTCGGCTACTGCTGCACAGAGTGCCGGGGGGTATTCTTTGAGGGGCGCCGTACGCCACCCCCCGGACTCAGAACGTCCAATTGCACATGCTTTGGGGAGCTCACGTCTCACACGCCACTTATGGAAACGGCGCATCAACCCTGGCATGTTCAAAACTAGAAATTCGGTGGGCTTCGGCGTAGGTGCGCCGAGAAGCCCCTGCGCTATCTTGCAACGTTCAACATTGGGAGATTCTAACAAAATCTGCATGGCAGGCAATCGCCAGATACTGGCCGAGCTTTCTTTGGCCGGCTCTGCCGGATGCTCCAAAAGAGCGCAACCCTGGGTCTCAACCAAGCCAATAATGGCTTCCAGGGAAAAAACAAGGAGTTCATTTCCTACAATGATCTGTGCTAATTCGCGCAGCGTCAGAGAGGAGAATCCCCATAGCTCAGAAAGGTCACGGACAACACGTGGGCCAGAACCAAAGCCAGAATCCTGGAGCTGATGTTCCCGCGCACAGGTCCACGTCTCGCAAGGCGGGCCAGCAATGAACGCCACCACTTTGCGCTCCTTGATGGCTGTGAGCCAGTATCGGCGATTTTTGGCACATCTGACATTGCCATGCACAGGGTCGATAGTGACATCCAATGACACGATGTGGAGTACACATCCTTCCGGCAATGAATCAGCGGCCATGAACTGCTCCAAAAAGAATTGTAAATCTCCTTGCCGGCGTCTTCCTGCAAACGCATGCAGTATCACCCGATGACACCCAAAGGCCTGAGGGCCAGGAGGCTCGGGGAAGCGCGTGTCAATGTCAGCGCACTGCTGTTCCAGGAATGCAACCGATGGAGCTGAGCTCTTCTGTGGGCGCGACATGGTAAAGAAGGCAAATGAGGAGCTTTCGCGCAAGCGCTCCAAACATTTCTGCATCTCAATGGGCTCGACGCCAGCATACTGCGCATCTTCAGGCTCAAAAGCGTCCTCAAAGAACAGCAATGTCCGCGTCCACGTAGTCCAGGAGATAGGATTCTCTTTCGCATAGTCCAGCACTTGGTCATAGAACTCCTGCAGATCCAGGTTCGGCACAACGGAATCTGTGATATGCACAAAGAAGTCATGATCAATGCCAGGGTCTTCACGGCGGGGACCTTCGCGATTGATCGGCCCTTCTGCTTGAAGTGGCGGCAAAAGGCGATCATGGCGGTCAGCGAGAATACGGTCTTCGCTCGATCCAGCACCTGGTACCAAAGCTATGCTCAAAGGTCTGCTAAGAAGCTTCTCACGACAGCGTCTGCTGTAGTAAACATGTGCCTTCGTTTTCTGCATAGTGTGAAAAACTTTCAAACAAGCCGGACACGTGGGCTCTGCAATAAGGAGACGCTCTCTGGCAACATGACCATGTCGTCGGAACATGTGCGCCGCCTCGCCAGCCTTGTTCGCAAATCTCTGTTGACAGTGCATGCATCCAAAAACTTGCTGGTCTGATTGAACCTGCTCACCACAAGCTTGGATCTGATCTTGTCCAAAGAAGCTGCAAAGCGCAGGCAGAGCTCGCATGTGAAATTCTTTGACTCTCCATGTGCGTTGATTTTGCATCACATCATGCAGAGTGGCTCTTCGAATCAAACGCTTCCAAAAACGAGGATGGTGAACGATGATGTAACGCCACTGAGCAAAATGCTGTCGAGGGCATTGCAAATTGGAGCTCCTTTCAAGCTGCTTCCACATCCAAATGATGTCCTCCTCAATGATGGCACGCCAGTCCGCGTCAGCAGCAAGCACGCCCCATTCTTGTCGAACTCCACAATGGAATAGTGTCCCAAGATATCGCAATCGTTGGCGACGCAGCAAGATTGTTGGGCTGGGCATTTCCGCTCGAGCCAGGAGCTCTTCAGTGTGTACATGTTGGTCAGGAGGGATCCTAAGCAAACGACGATACAAACGGAGAACTGCAACATCAAAAGCCTTGACCGTCACATTGTCCGTGGCAACCCAGCTCTCGGAACCGTACATCAGCTTACTGACAATAAGCGTGTTGAACAATTCATTCTTCTTGTGTTGGTCAATCTGATCATTGTGGTAAAGAATGCGTCGATGTTGGTTGAACGCAGAATGCGCCAAAGCAAGCCTTCGGCGAATCTCAACTCGCTGATCTCTTCCATGGTGCAACATACCTCCTAAATGGAGATAACGGTTCGTCACCGGAACCTGATGGACCTTGTGCTCAGAGATCACCGTCAGCATTCCGGTCGTCTCGGGTCCAAATAGGTCTTTCTTTGCTTGACGAGAGCCATGTCCTCGAAGACTGAATAAAACCTCCGTCTTGCCACGACTGCGATTCGGCGAAAGTCCATGTTCAAGGCATAGGTCAAGGAGGAGGGCCGAGGTATGGATGGTTTTGTTCAACACTGCAACCGGCGTGCCTCCACTGAGACAAATGGCGGTGTCATCCATCCAAGTCGGCCCCATATACTCATGCATGGCGGCGGCTCTTGGTTCTGCGTCCAGACCATCGAAAAGTGGTAATTCATCAATTGCAGGATGTAGTTCAATCAAGCCATTGGTGGACATCTGCTCTTGGAGTTTTCGAAGCACCAAAGCCCATACATAGCTGAACACTACATCCGCAAATGGATCGCCCGGTCTCGATCCAAACTCCGTTTGGACAGCGTCATTTTGCTGACGCATCCAAAAATGCGTATTGGCATGAATGGCAGCAATGCTTTTCTGCAACAGTTTGGGTGCAGCAGCTTGTTCAAGCGCATTGGGACCTTCCAGTAGCGCCCAAAGTTCGTGAAGGGCACTTGTCGGCATATTCAGCTTGCTGAGGAATTCTGCAAGGGCTTCATCTGTGACCTTGTGATGCAGGCACAAAGGTCGAAAAATCCTGTAGAACGCCTCCTTCAAATCAATGAAGGTGACCGCTGCTGAGTCACCTTTACTGTGCGCCGATCTCAAACGGGCTCTGACCAGATGGAGACCGAAGCAAACCGGCATGCGACGTTTGCCGCCAACCTGTTGCGCCTGTAAAAAGCGCTCGAAAACGCTGGCCTGATGAGATCTAATGGTCCGATGCAAAGCTTTGCCAATCTGGCTAGAGATCAATAATGAGCGAAATGAGGAACACTCATCGGTTGGCCCACGCCCTTTGTAAGCTTGAACAAGAAGTCCTCCCTTATACGACAAATCCTCACCCCCATGCAGCATCAGTTTCCACAATGATGGGAAAACAAGAGTCGCAATCTCCGTGGGGAAGAAGTGCAATAATTCGCCAGGCAGGGCATCATTACCACAGGCTTTGCCGCAGGCCGTTCTCCTCATTGCCAGCTCCAAATCAGTGAGCGTTGGCATGTCTGACACGTCGGCTTCAAGGGCAACTTCTTGGGCCGCTTTGAGGTTCTCAATCCACTCATTCCGAAGACTCTGCCATGACATTCTGCGACCACCCTCCATTCCTCTAAAGAACTCAATCCAAACCGCCAATGCTTCTGAGGGAAGTTGGCAAATTTCTCCATCATGATTTTTGACATGTGGAATCGTTGGCTTTTTGCAAAGCTTGACATTGGTGGGTCCAATGAAGTCACGCAGAGTTCGGAGGATTGTTGATGCTGGAGCTTTGTCATCCAGGTTGCTAAGCCTTTCTCGCATGATCGCGCCTTTTGCCTGCTGAAGCTCCTTTTTGATTGCTCGGGCCAGACAATGGTGTAGAACTTGGTAGCGGAGCTTCAGGCAGCACAAGGAGGTCATGTAGCCAAAATGCTCAACTTGATCTGCTGGTGAGGTACGCTGAGACCAGGCACCAAATGCTGCATGAAGAACATGTAGGGCCGCTCGTTGTCGCAGCTGCTTGAGCTTTTTCCGCACGCAAATCTTTTCGCTTCGCAATTTCCATGTGGTCTCAGTGATATATGGCTTTTTGGGTTGTCCGGCAGGTTTTCCACATTGCTGCATCGCATGATGGAGGCAATGCGAGAGATGATCTGCTTGACATTCCACATCAGTTGCCCATGGTTGTGCATGCGCTTTTTGCAGTTCCGAACGCAGAGTCGCTCTGACAACTGGATCATGCCATGCAATTTTGGGAGAACGCTGGGCCACTTTGTGTTGAAGTGCAGGAGCTTGACAATGCCACTGGAGCTGCAAACCGACTGCTTTGTGGTCTTCACCAGCAAGACCTAAATCAAGATCTTCAATGACACAGGAATAAGTGCATGCTGGGAGCCAATCTCGTGGAACAGCAACATAATCTATGATGTGCTCAGTCTCCTGATTGAATGCCGTCCAAGTGGATCTGGGACCCTGATGACACTCAGATGTGGACGGCAAACAGAGATGATGCGCCTCTAGGCTGCTTCTGAATAACATCGTGTTTGTGCTAGAAGGCAGGCCAGACACAAAGACTGTTTGACCATCGTATGGTCCAGGCGCCGCATTGGCATCTATGAACCAAAACCATGGATCACCATCAGCAACTTGTTGGATGAGCTCATCAGTTTGCTGCCACCATTGAGAGCGTTCAGCGCGCGTGCGTCCACTGTGAGGACTATGCGCCACAAATAACCATGCTGAAAAGAGGACTGAGTCACATCTAACAATCAGTCTTTGCGGGTCTCGATGGGCCACAGTAAATTGATGGACCTCAAAATGAACTGGATGCCCATGAGCGTCATGACCAATGGGTTGATGAATGTTGACCCATAGCTCCACACCATGATGCCCGTTGTGATGTCCAGCACAAATCCGATAGATACCATGAGATGTGGACGATCCCTCCTGATTGCGTCCCTCTTGGATTCCAATAAGGTTCAATTTGTAATGTTGAACTTGCTCAAATAGGTATCTCAATTTTCCCGCATGTCCGTCAGGATGTCTGGATAGCGACTGCACATTGAGCGAAGCCAGACTGACATGACAATGGATCTCAGTGAAAACATTCTTTTGGACCACACTGTCTGTCACAGCACATGGATTCGGCAGAGCAGGCGGAGCAATGTTCATGGTGTCCTGCCACTTTGGAAGTCCGAAGCTTTCACCAAAGCAAAGCCAAAGGTGAGGGATGCGGGGGATCCAATGCTGCATGTCCAGCCTCACGCGAGGCAAATTGAAGCTTTTCTTGGCTTCTTGCTTCGCTGCGAGATCAACAAATTCGTTGTACGGATCGCCAGCATGGGCATACAAATGATGAACTTGAAGATGATCAGCCTGGAGTCCACGTTGAAGACATTGGAAAATACCACGCATGAGGCGGTAGGACAGGTCAGCTTCAACAACTCCCAGTTGGCCAATGGCCTGTCCCCCAGTGACACTGGAGTCAACGCAGAACACCGTTGGCATATTTGTATTTTGGGTCAATCGCCAAAGCCCTGCAGCAATCAGCCCTTCACGCTCTGCAATCTCAGCTCCAATGCGCGTGGCGCCAGCATAACTACAACCTGCAGGATCTGTGCGCACAGGGTGCGCTGTCCATCCGATGGCTTCAATGGTGCTTGTACCATCAAGGTGGTAGAGCTCACCGAGGACAAGCATAGCCCATGCATCTGGCGCTCCTTGAGCATCTGCAAATTCAGGGGCATGGTGCTTGTACTTGGTTTGCGATGAGCCATCCGTATAAATGAGCCATCGGTCATACTGCAGCGGATCTCTTGCAGGAATCATCGCTTGAGAGACAAACTCAGGCAAGTCAACTGCTGTGAAATCTTGGCATAAAACGTCAGTTCCAGCAACAGTCAGGGCTTTGAGGTCCGCAATGTCGAAAGGCATATGTAATGTGCAAGCATCAGGCATCAGTGGCGCCTCAGGAAATACAAACAGCGGCTTTCTGGACGTTGAAGTCGATTGCCGCAGCGGCCAGTGCGTACGCTGACGAATCGGTCGCTCATACGACTGAATCTGCGGTGAGCACTGCATGAAGCCAATTCTGTGAAATCCAGAAGACAAACGTTCTTGACGACTAATGACTGCTCGATCATATCCAAGCTGACATAGAACCATCATGATGTCGTGCTGCGCAAGGAGTTGATCACTGGAATAAAGGATCGCACCCTCAGTGTCGGTGATGTCATCATGACAGAACATATAATGATGCTTGTCCTCAGAAATCTGGTGTACTTGAGGAATCACCAGGTATTCTGTTCTCCTGCCAAAACGATGAACATCACCATGTATGCCCCATGCTCGAAGTTCAGTTTGAACACCATCTTCATCTGAATCTCGAGGAATTTCAATGAACGTCGGCATTGGGATCTCATGGTCAATCGGCATGAGTTTCACAGCTTCTGTGTCAGGGATCAACTCATCAAGAACCAGACGTGTCTTGATCTGCACCAGATTGATCTCCTCGGCATCATTGTCTTCTGGCCAAGGATCTATTGGGCCTGTTGCGGGCACAGGGTTGATCACAACTTCGATGGACATGCCGTTGAGAATCTGCCATTGTTGTTGGTCATGTAACTGTCGATCACCGTGCCAGATCATGCACTGCGTCTCCAGAATCTGCGGAAAACAGTGCATCTCAAGCTGGGCAATCATGATGATGTCATTCTTACTGGCCAAGTGAGGCATGAAAGTCGCCATGTGCTCTAGAGGTCTGCCCCTGTTACTGGGCTTGACAGCAGTCACCAAAGTCGCTCGTCCTTCGGCCGGGTGCCTCTGGACCAAGATGAGATGAGGCTCATCCCGTGGCTGAAAAATTTCAGCTGGCGGAGTTGGTGCAACCAGGTACATGTCAATGGGGATGTCATGCTCAATGATCTCGGCCCATGTGTTGACAAGCTCACGATGCCACAAGTGGAAGTCACCTTCCAGTACAGTGATGCGGGAGCTACGGCACTGCGGTCGAAGTGGTGTGCTCAAGAACCATGTGTGAACACGCAATTGTGGGTGTTCATGGCCTGGCTGCACAGTACCTTGCAATTGCCACAGGAGATGCAGTGCTTGAATGAACGCAGGCTGCTGGTTCAAGAGCAACTGGACACCTTGTCGCTCATGTTGTTGTGCTGCTGCTGCAGCTGCGTACAAAGGTCTCATATCATGAAACAACCTGCATGTCATAGCTGGTGCTGACCCTTTCACCTCATTGAGGGCAACATGACCTTGTAAAAGAGCAACTTCTTCATGTAAATCAAAATCATAATTGGTTGGTACAGTTTGTACACCTTCATCATCAGGTTGATGCCATCCCAACCGGATCAGCAAATCCTGAGAAAAGATGTCTTCAATTGATAGTCCACAAAACCGCGCACTGGCAATCCGTCTGGTCTGAAGATGTCGGAGACATTCTGCTGGATGTGGTGGGACAGCTATGCGCACATAATCACCGTTTGCAGTATGAATCCATGTGCTTCCATGTTGACGACATACTTCATGATTGTGCCAAATGAGTGCGGTTTCATATACATCCTGAACAAATGCGGACAAGCCAAGACCTTGAAGCAGATCACGTCGTTGCAATCTTGGTGGCAATTGACAAATGCGACGTACTACCTCAGGAGTGCGACTAGGAAGATGATTGTGAAACTCCACATCTACCAGCGTTGCACATCTATTAGCTCCATCTGGGATGTCTCCATGCTGAAACGCCAGTAAGACTTCCACCTGAATCCGACGGAGATCTTCAGGGCGCCAGTGCACTTGCTCAAGATGGAGTAGGCGATCAATCGGAATTTCAAGGGCTTCCGCAACTTGCCGATGAGCTTCCTCATAGTCACCCCAGTCAAGCCGGACTGGAATGGGATCGCGATTAAACGAATAGATCAGAGTAGGATGCCAATCTGACTGCTGTGACATCTGCTCTGAATGTTCATCTTCATCACTGCTAACATCATGTGCCTCCTGTACTTGAAGTCCATGTATGATATCAGTGTTTTCAACAATTGGTGTCGGCAGAGGATCAGCTATATGAGGTGGAACATGCTGTCCATGCGACATGAATGATACTTGATCACTATCTGGTTCAAATGGAACTGGTAGTCCTCTTTTGACTGGAACATCCAAAACTGTGAACCATTTGCCCATAGCCAAATCATCTTCATGGCCAACAAAGAGTTCGACACGTTGAGCAAAACGAACATGGTTCGAGCAAGGCTGCGGTCTCCCTCTCCTCAGAGGATTGTTTGAGCTGTTGCATGACAATACACCCATCTCCCATGCCAGATCAAGTCCTCTGATAGATGCCTCCCACGTCGTGAGAAACTTGCGCTCATCGAGGATAGAGTGGTTCCAAATTTGGTCATGGATTTGAAAACACTCCTGACCGTTCGGCCTGCAGCAAGCCTCCGAAAAGTCTACTTGCCCGGCCCGCCAAAAGGCTCCAATGCAGCACGCCCAAGTGAGCCAACCCCATTGTGCTCCGTGCGTGGTCTTTTGGACGATTGGCCTTCGGTCGCTTCTGACGGCACCTTGATGCTCTCCAGAGACGTCACCATGCCCTCGATGCCAGATTTGATGACATCTGCAGCCTCGATCTTGTCCGTGTCGTCCTCCATGTCCGTGATCTCGAGGATATCTTCGTCCTCCTTGGTGAGCTGCTCCTTGGTCGCATCCACCCTTTCGCGAGCAGCTTGAAGCTCTTCTTTCATTTTTGTCACTTTGGCATCCAGATCTGCATCTCGTTCTGCAAAATCCTTTGCAAAACCTTTCCACCTTTCTATGCTCTGCTCGATATATGCTGTCCACTTGCTGTGGAGATTCTGACGTGCACGTTGTGCTTTCTGGTAGGCCTCCCTTGCCTTCTCCAGTTTCGCAACTGCACTTTGCATATTCTTGGGCGCAACCGCTTTGCTCAACGCAGAATCCGCAATGATCTGCTGAGCACTGGATGTCAATGTGTTGCCAGGCTTTTTGAGCTCCATGACCAACTCCTGGAACTTGTCGGTCGATCCAACACTGGGCAGCGGCAAAGTGTCGCCATCCCCATTGTTGGAGATCCAGGGTGGATCTGGCTCTGTTGATGCATTCTCCTTGGTCTTGTTCTTTCTGCTCTTTGGCGTGGCTCCTCTTTTTGGCTTTGGCGACTTGCGAGATCTCGGAGATGCTTGTACTCTCCGAGTTTGATCGCCATCTTCTCCATCCCAGTCTTCTGCTTGATCCCAATGTGCATACCCTCGGGATCTGGAAGGACCACGTGGATGTCCACCTTGATGACGATAAGTGGTGTCCTGACAACGTTGCCAGACAATGTCGCAAGTGCCACATCTGAGTGCGTTGTGCTTGTTCAATCTCCAGCAGTACGCACATCTCCAAGGATCTCTGTTCTTCGATGTCATTGCTACTCTCAAATGGGCAATGAAAGAACTGTCTCTGGAATGATGCCTTCCAAGAGTATTGCAAATCTGTAGAAGCTGGCGAGGCCGAAGGAGAGCAAGACCAGATTTGTGGCAATACCAACGAAACCTTGCGGCCGCTCAAACGCCTGAACCTCCTCCTTTGTGATGGGGTAATTGCACTCGATCAGAAGGATCAGAAAGAGAAATTCAATGATGTAGCTGCCCATACACCAGTGACCAAGCAACCCAACCTCGAAGAAGGCGGTGACGATGCCAACCAGTGATAGGAGCTTTCTGCACCCGGGAAATTGATACAGGGCCGGGACCCCAGCGCACAATGCTAAGCCAAGGGAACTTTGCCAGCAGGGCGAAGTAAAGCACGTGATGAAAGGCAGCTGCAATGGCTACCCGCGGGCAAGACAATGGAAAACCGCGATGCCCGCTAAGGTTCTCTGCTGGTTATGGGGGGGAAGTGCTTCCCACAACTCAACAGCGGAGCCAGAACCTTGAAAATGCAATATATATATATAGATGCATACATATCTGTGTGTGTTTTTGGTGATAATGATGCCTATGTGATGGGAATGATCACGGGTTTGACCCACAACTATAGGGATTCGGTTGATAGAGATTTGGATAACAGTTGAGACTTCAGTACTGGTATACTCCACGAGGGCCGGGAATACCCCAACCTTGCTTTAAATAGTTTGAAAATGATGAGAACCGTTGGATTTTGGAGTACCCAGTTTTCAGACACACCTATGTGAGTAGCTGAAATGCACGGTGGTTTCACCAGATTTGCTCCGGCATGCAATTACCACCATTCAGATGTTTACACCATTGAGATTTCATTACGAGCGTAGAGAGATTCAATGACCACATAGGTTAGATATGAGGTTTGGGTATGAGGAAACGACTCGATGATGGTCAATGTGGAGTTATCAGATGATTTCATGGATCATTTTCTGGTTTGGGTAGGCCAACTAGCTTCGAGCATTCGGAGCCACAACAATGGTAGACAATGCTGTAACAAATTGAGATGATGTGGGCATGAATCAAGATCAAAACCTCGAGGCCCACAAATGTCCGTGATTGTACCATTTTTTGACCCGCACCTAGTCATCATGCAATATCAATCATATTATTTATATATTATGCATACATTATATTATTTTATGTTTTTATTATTTTATTGTTATGTTATTTTATATTATGTTATATTATATTTTATTACAGATTACATACACAATGGATCTTTGGGCACTTCTCAAATTGTCAATGTCCATGGGACATTGGTGAAGTTTGCTTTAGAAGCTGAGGCTGGTGTCTTCGCCACTTCCCAGGTGCCACTCCGAACAAGCGACTTTGGGTAGACTGCTTGTTGTTGGGCTGAAATAGAGTTCCAGTAGGCCTAGATTGTGACGTCCAAGTTTGGTCTGGAAGTTATATTTATATGCGATTTTCATGATACTCGGGGTAGATTTGGGGCACATACCGTTCCAGAAATCGCAACGTTTTGATGTCGACCACAGAAAGGCCACAGCGATCCTCCTTGTAGTCCTGGGTATACACATGTATACACTCTAGATGAAAGCCCCAGTGATATCTGTCTGACACATAAGTTGCACCGTGGCTTCAGGCTTGCAAGGACGGAGACAGAGGCCTACTACACTGGTGAATCTCTGCCCATCCACCGCGTTGCACTACGGCCGAAAAAATCACTGTCGCGGAGTGCTGCTGCCTGGGTGCCTCAAACTTATCATGTAGAATTTAGTGCCTGGATATACTCGATATATATCCATGATCCACGTTTTGGGGTCCAAGACTTCCGGGTTCCGGACCTCTGGAAATCCAGAAATCAAGCCAAAGCCCAAATGTTTGTTCTTTGAAAGACATTTGTTGAAAACCATGGCTAAGCGTGTTGTATCCCATTTTGGTTCGAAGATTCTCCCGTTTTCAATAGAACATCATGAAACGGCATTAAATAATTCATCCTTTTTGCCCTAGCTCCATGCGGCCCGAACGATGAACGGAACATACTGAAATCATAATATAAGACATGGTATAAGGCCCAGGTATGTACAATTTCTATACAATATGCTATAGATACAAAAAAAATAGTCTATGATAAAGCTATTCCATCAGTTGTGTCCCCTGACGCCAGGCAGCAGCCCTCAACATCTCGCCCCATGACATCTTGCCGGAGGAGCTGACCACGCTTCAAGCCTACCAGGTCCAGATCTACGCACCCGGATTGGAGGGTAAAGCACTCCTAAGATGTGGCCAGATTGATATGTTCAATGGAGGTTTCCTGAAATGGGGGTACCCCCGAATCATCCATTTTAATAAGTTTCTCCATATAATCCATCCAGCTATGGGGGTACCCCCATTTATCGAAACCACCATATACCGAATTTTCAGTCACATGACCCACCGGCTCATTTTGCAGGTGGCATTGATCACCGTTGAAGAGGAGCGACTTGTGAAGCTGCGCAGCAACCTCAGCTGGGTTGGAGGATGTTTGCAGGGCCATCTAAGGTTTGATATGCTGTCATGGAGAAATGCAGCTGGCACGACGCATTCCTTCCAATAATGTGTTTCGCTACATGTCTGGGGATTTTTTTTTGGTGGGACCTTGCCTTAGAATTCATGGTGATCAGTACTGAACTAGAGTGGCATGTTCAGCGAGGAAGCTGTAGCATTTGGCAGCCTAGTGCAAGACCCCACCAGACACAACCTTCTGCCCTATCCAAGTCTATCCAACATCCTGAGGCCAGAATAGGGTGGCTGACATGAAGACGCGAAAAATGCCGCTTGAATCACACCAGTTTTGGGGGGGAGATCATTCATCCATCGTCCAGCATCCATTCATCCGTCTTCCACCAATTCTTTGAGCCAGAGAAACGGTGGTTTTCCACTTCAACAGCTCTTCAATCCATTCATCCAGCGCTTTGCTCCTCGTGTTTCCTGGTTGGTTATGGATCAAAAAAGAGCCGGGGACCCATAGACTAGAGACGGCAGCAATGGCACAGGCAATTTGCGGGTCAAATTCATGTTGATTTGCAGTCTCGATTGCTACCTCAGACTAGGGGATGAACATCCATTGGGTGACAGGAAGTACATCCTATATTATATATATATATATAGATAATTATGTATAACTATATATATATATGTACACTTTTATAACTGACAAAATTGTCGGAAGACAACAGTAATAGGAAGTGGACATGGAATGTTGAAAGTTGCGCACATTGGGGACCACCAACTTTAGCCATATTCTTTTGGAGTAGAAGGAAATTCTGTCTGCCATTCATAATATATAGATACATACAAGTATATATATATATAGGTATATATATATTTATATATTTACATATACTACATAATATGTATGTATGTGTATATATATATCCAGATATCTACATAAGGTCACTTATGGGACAGCTTTGTGGGCCCTGTGGTGGTGCCCTCGAAACGGAGCCCTCGTGGGTCCAGGTCGATGCTCGTTGAAGATGACTATACCGAAGTCGCGCGAGTACGTGGCGAGCTCAGTGGAGACTGACCAGGAGATCGATGTGTTTATCCAACGGATCCATGGTCCATGGCTATCCAACTTGTTATCCACACAATTTGTTATCCAAAGGTCTAAATCTACTAGGATCTGCCATGCTTAACCATGTTTTAATCCAACTGTTGTGGAAGTTGCTGGGACTCAAAGTGCCATTGATGTTTTTCGCTCGTTTCTTGCAACCTTTGGGTGTCCGCACGTCGTTTTAGGTCAAGATCTTCAGCTAACGTCCGACTCTGAGATCAAGGTGTCAGGTGGGCCAAGATGATGGATAAGTGATCCAAAACATACCTCAATAGCTGGATGGATTATTTCATGGAAAATCCGACAATAAAATGGATCATAACTCGGGAGATGAGATACCCCTATTTTAGGAAACCCCCACGTCAGAGCTGGTTGGTGGTTCCACATGACACTGGATTGGTTTCCACCCCTACTTGAGATGATGATCGCCAATAAATCCCAAGAAAAGATTTTCAGAAAGCTGGCTCAACCGAGCAGAAAAACCGTGATCTCGTTTCAGTCCTTGCCTCCAGTGGTCACAAGTGGTGTGGAGTTCTTCTATCATAGAGGGAGCAGCAGTATGAGGAGTTTATGTATATCCATGATGAAGAATCCTTGATCAGATCTGACCATAATACATCCGGTTTTGTTTGGATTTCCTTGATGATCATGATCATGATATATAGATGATCATGATCATGGTCATGATAGATGATGAGTCCGACAAGTTGGTGCATTCAAAATGTTCCCAGAACATGGTGTTTGCCATTTGGCATAATGATGTAACCTTCAAGCACTTAATTGGCATGCGCTATGATTGATATTAGCTGTGGTACCATATTAGTCGGATTTTGTCCGTTAGATGCTCCTCTTTGCTGGTTACATTACATACCCCCTGTTGGATATACCACCCCCTTTGGTTGGTCAGAGCCCCAACCTAAGACAACCACAAAGGAAGGAGCTGAACCAGTTGAATCCGCACTGGCCAGAAGCCGTCGACATGACGTGCGCTAGCTGCGCAGTCAATGTGTCAGGTGGAAAGCCGAGAGTTTGAAATTGGTAGATTTTTGGGGCACCTGGCAGTTTCATGAGATCTGTTGGATATTTTTGGATTATATCATATTGTATCAAGTATTTTTTTAGATATAGAATGATATAAATGATATAAACTAAACTATTTATGCTTGAATAGTTGTTCACTCTAAGTCTAGATTTCATATCCAAGGATACTCGATGATATTTGGAGACTTCCCTTCAGCCAGTCCGCCTGTTTTTTCAACAGGTACTTGTCCCCAGAAGAGTGTGCTTCTCTTCTCATTCGCCAGGCATGGCAAGTTGGGGAAATTGATGTTACCATTGGATCACTGGGGGTACCCTATTGACAAACCCAAGGAACCCACGGCAATCAACAGGCTTCGGGCACAAAGCTCCAGTTGTGCATCCCCTGAGGTCGTCCGTATAGTGATTTGCCGTCCCTGTGTGACTAAAAGGGAAGGAATTCACCAGGATGGGTAATGCCAGAATCACATAAAACATTGTGTACTTCCCACAGGAGGCATAGATTTTACCCTGGACCTTTCTGCCCACTGCAGGTGAAGGAAGGAAAGAAAGCTGCAGCACTGCGGCTTCCAAGAACCAAGTGACAAACGCTTTGAGCGCAAATTGTGCTGGATAGATTTGTGATGATCTGTGATGATCTGTGACTTGCTTCGTAAGAAATGGCAAGAAACTGATTTTGTGATCCCCGAAGATCGACAGGATGCATCCTGATCGAGGGTGCCTTCAAAAAGGCAGCTGATAGCAGGATGATCCCAGGATCAGGGAGAGTTTTGGGTCGATCGACCTTCCCGGGGTCGTTTCATCGGACCCCATGTAGAACTTTGTAGGCTAGGCACGATTGAAGTAGTAGGTACTTTCCGAATTCAAACGTCTCCAGTCAGCCTTGGAATGCGTGGGAGGCTCACAGGTGCGGCCTCGGCATGGGCCCTTATTGGTAGAGAAGTATTTGATGATGTTGGGTTTTTGTGAATCTTCACAACACTCCTAGGACAATCTGGAGCGTGTGAGGTATGTATAAACAGGACGACCTCACTCGAACTGCAGGCACCTGCAACTTAAATCGTATCATGCAACTCAGTTTAGTTGCATGATCAGACCCAAAGCGGCGCTTGTACAGAAATCCGAAAAAAAACAGCTTTTGATATGGCCAGAACTCCTTGCGTTCACTGCATTACGTTGGTGTCGTGCAATTGTGCAGATCCCAGTCATCTACTTTCAGGAGACCGAAGAACCCGGCTTTTGCTGTACCTAATGGGATTGAACCAAGAAAAATAATACAGGATGCTTTCGAGTGGAAACTTGGACATCGCCATTTGTGGTATCCAACAGAATTTGGCGCATCACGGGTTTCTGAGTACGTTGTTTGCCATGTTCCAGGGATGATTGGGTGCGACGTGACATTTTGGGATTGATAGCTCAACAAACTTAACCAAGAACCATTTGAAACTGATCGCAAAGATAATTAGAGACTAGCATTAAACAATTGTAGAAGATATGTTCCCCAGTAGTTTAAGGGAGATTGAAGATATCCTCCTAATTCTAAGAAGACATTCCCCCCAATGATTTAACAACAATCATCAGTCTCCTCCAATACTGTATCATAAAGATTCTACAGCCGGTGCAATATTAACGATAGTTCCACAATAAATCAGTGGGAAATTCAGGATCCTAAAATGGAGGTACTATACCGTATAAGGCAATATTTTGTGGAGATATTTCCGTGCATAACCCTTGCATAGACAATTTGGGTACATTTTTTTCGGAATAATTGCCATTGATAACAATGATTAATAATGTGTATACTGTATATACTGTATATATATTATATTGGATTATACATATATATATATGATATATATATATATGTATGTATTATATATGTGTATATATATATATATATGTATATATATATTATTTGAATGTGGTAAACCAAATGTCATAAACTATCCCCGTTCCATCAGGCGCCTGGTCAGGTCAACGAGCTGGACCACTGGGGCGCCAGCGCCCTCCACCACAGCGCACGGCAGGGCCACGAGGCAGCGAACTCGATGTGAAATAATGGTTTCATGGAATTGGGAGGATTGTTAACTTAATTTAAATCCCTTCGACCTAAAAGGGAAATACCCGGAGAAACCATGGTTTAATCAGTGATTAATATATATTCAGAACCATTAGGGAGATGGGATGAATTAGCCATCAAAATTGGTTTGTTAAGCAAGGCAAATGGAGATGAGATGGATTTACTGGAACTGAGCTGGTGGTTTGACCATAGACCATCTCAACTCACCAGAAATAGGTTCGATTCCAACCATTCCCAATTGGAGGTTTATGGCATTGCGTTTGCCACATGTAGGGATACAAGAACACCTACACCAACGTGAGATTTTGACATACAGGCCGTTGGGGATGGATGTGGTGGAAGACCAAACACCCCATAGAATTTTCTGTAGATGTGCACATCCCCAAATATTTTCTTCAGGGTTGGTTATGTTCTTTTTCAGGATGTAGAATGGAGGCTACCAGGGCCCAATGACTCATATTGATGGAGGACCCCACAGTTCATCCACATTTTTGTCGTTTCCCAGGCAGTTTTAAAGCTTCTGGTTCACCATCAGGTCGGGGCACTCAGATATTCCCCATGGTGTTTGCTTGGTGGTTCCAAAAATGCCAGAAGAAATGGCGCTGTTTCCGCATGTTCAAAAACACTGGGATACAAGGCAAGCCACGCTAGTGTTGCAACTCGTTGGTTGTTTCATGAACTTGGTTTTTCCGCGAATTAGGGGCATAGGATTATCAATGTCTCATCAAAAATCCCCATCAAACATGATTAAAGATTAAAACTCCAAAAAAGTTCTTGTTCCCAGTGGGGTTCATTTCACTAAAGACCACCGAACGTGCATCTTCCGCACACATGAAATTCGGACTCCGCAAGGCCGACATCAGCGCTATGTGTCCCTGGCTGATTTTGGGACTTTTAGAGATACATCGGAAATCAAAGGCCTATTTCTTGGGGGCCAAGAATGAATCCACCAGTTTGTGGACTAAGCAACGGAAAAACGGGTTCGCAGTGATGTTGGTCAAATTAATATTCAGGCATCCAACGTTTGGAGCACGTCGTCACCTCCATGTTGGGTCCCAATTTCCCCATTTAGTCGTTTTTTTTTAGAAATCCCATGGAATCCTTGATTTTCTTCCTACAATTACCATCCCAAGTTTAGGGTCTCTCAAACAGCACCTTGCCATGGCTGCCAGGACCAGCCGGATGCAGACACCTGCGGATTTGGCCAGAAAACATGGCGAGGGGGCCCTGAAGCATTGCGATGTCAGCTGGCAGTTGACACTCGATCTCTGACCATATAAACAATTGGTATCACGGAATTTGGTCAAACATTATATTTTTGATTGCGACTTGCGATCTTTACTTCAACAGAAATTGGATGATCTTTGTTGAGTTTCACGGATCATTGGTTCTGGTTCTGTAGCTGTGGAGTGAGCAAGCGTGCAACGGAGAAGCTGTCTCTATTCTCAATTCAACAAACGTGTGTTGCTTTAGGCCATCCCTCTCTGGCAGCCATTTTGGAGCAGGAAGTCCTGCAGCGTGCGGAGGCGAGGATCGCAAGGGTCCCGAGAGCCATGGAAGAGATGGATGATTTGGGGGGATCTGGGGGTACCCCCATTTTAGGAAAGCGCTATATCTCCATCAAGTTCAATATATCAAGCTCATTCAAGCTCCATAGGCCATAGGTATAATAAATGCTGGTGATAAAATAGGATGTAGTGAATGGATCATGAGATGTACTGCATACTTGCATTATTTACCAACTTGATAATATATAGATAAAATTGGTATTTGATAATAGATATGAAACTGACTAGTTAACTGATGTAAACTGATGGGGAATATATATATATATATATATCATTATATATATATATATTTTTTGATATAGTTAGTGGGGATGTATCCTAGGATATATACCATTGTATACCAACAATGTTCCTAAGTCACAACGTCGCGGCGTTTTGATGGGAATACCCTCCTGTAAACCTTTACATAGATGTTGAAGACCCGCAATTAATTTATATATATATATATATCTAATGATATAGTGGCGATATATAATGTATATATATATATACATACACTGCATAGACCAACCATAGCTGATGATATTTGGTGTTGATTGAATTTCTATAGGGAAGATCCCTAAATCCAGCAGACCATCATCATTTTCCGGGTAGAATTTGCCAGCATATTTTGGTATACCGGTATACCCGCATACCCCCCAATTTTTAGACACACCCGTTTGATCAGACCAAAAGAGCTCACTGTCTGAATTTAAGGCTTGATTTGACATGTTTTTCCAATTTCCCGTTTCCCGTCCTTGATTTCGGGGAAGGCTTCATGGTTGGCATGTCATCCGATGGACCAAAGTCTGAACTAGCTATAAGTGTATCGAACCCACCTATCATTGCGCCTGTCCATGATTGGGGTAAAATATAGCCACGGGGTGTCACGGGTCATGTGGATGGAAACAATTTGTTGGGACCTTCCACGCCGTGGTGCTACAGGTCCCCACGGGACTTGATGAGAAGGTCTTATTGTTTGCCCCATTCAGATGGCAGCTGAATCCCGATAGTTGGTCTTGCATTCAACGCTTCTACTGTACAGCAGTTCATAAGAAGTCATACGCGCATCTATACATGACTATATATGAACAATGGATTCTGCTTGGGGAAGAGATGCAATGCAAAAAGATGACGGTATTCACAGCGGCTGATTGATATAAGCAGCCTTTGATCATCAGGTCAGCAAGAAGCAGAAGAAGGGAGCGTGTTGGACCTGGTTCACAAGCTTTGGCGCCGTTGCTGTGGTGCTGTTTGCCAGCAGGGGGCCCCAGGAAGTTTCAAGGTTGCTGAGTAGAAACTTCATGAAGCTCTCATGCAATTGAGTTGATGACATATACCCCATGCAGCTACCCCGCGCAGTCATTTTGCGGAAATTTAGGTAGATTCATACATTGTAATTCAGAAACCGTGTTTTAAAGCAGAAAAAAAGAAAATTGAAAATTCACAATATTTCACATGTCATGATATTATGTGATGTTTTGAAGGGGCCATATGTAGTGTTCTCATCATTATTCAATGTTGATGAAGTGGATAATACAATGATACAAGAAAAATAAAATATCAAATATATGCAGATATATGGGTATTGATTTAAAGATCCGCGTAAAGAATGCGGATTATGATGCTCGGTTATGTACATATATATATATATACGTTTTCTATGTCAATCTATCCCCCCAAAATGTTTCTTTTCGAGTTCGTAAAAGTAAGATTGTTTCTGGCGAAATACCTTCAAGACGTGTATATCAAGAATGATATCATTGGATATACCCTTGATATCCCTTGATCGTGTAATTGAGTAGTTTGCTAAATTACCGAACTTATAATGGACCATCTAGATTATTTTCTATAGCTTATCTCTAAGGTCAAAACACCAGGAGAGGAGGCCAAATTCCTAGATGTTACCCATGGAAAGATATAGAAAGACACACACATTATTTTTTGATTTTGATCATAAACCCATATATATATATATAGATATAGATAGATGAGATAAGTCAAGACAAGATAAGATTGTTAGTTAGAGATAAATAGAACTAAACAGAAATCGATAGAGATAGATATAGATATATAATGATCTGGTATAGATATAGATATAAATATATATATATACATATATATATAATTAATATTAATTATTACGGTAAGATTAGGACTGCGTTCGCGCGCGATTCGGCTGCTCCGAAAATCCCAAAATTGTAATTATTTTGAATTTTTGGCCGAATACATGTTTAGTCTGCACAAAAATGTAGCAAATATGTTTTATGTCGACCTTTTTAGGACTTCCCTAATCGCATCGAAATAATTCGATTATTTTGAAATTTATCGTTTTTCGAAATTCCAAAATAAGTCGATTTTTGTAATATGTTTATTTTGCGGTCCCAGTCCTGGTCCCGCATCGTAATCCCATGAGGGTTTATCGATTCTCCCCTGGTTATCCTTGGTTCGTTTCCCCCTTAGGTTCGTACCGACACCTGCGAGGTATTATTGCCTTGCTAACCTAGCTTTCGTGCTGTGTTTTCTAAAACGCAAGCCCGCTTATTACACCCGCCTTCTATCGCATATATTGCGCTTATTTTATTACGTTGCGCGTTTTTCCTTAATTTCTTAAATTATTATTTAAAAAAAAAAAATAATTTTTAAAAATATAAATTCATTATATATATTAGAAATTGGAATTTGGAAATAATATAAAATAATTCTATAATTAAAGAATATATTTGGAAAAAACAATAAATTTGAATTAAAAATTTGAATAAATAAATTGTTAAATATTTGAAAATTATTATTGCTTAAAAATTATATTAAATATATATATATAATAATATATGTATAATATAAATGATTTATTTTATTAATTAATTAATTTATTATATATTAAATTAATTGAATTAAAATATTAATATTTATTATTATATTATTATATAATAATAATATTATATTATAGAATATTTTTTGAAATGGATTTTGAAAAAAAAATGAAATTAATTTGTATAGAAAAAATATAAAATAATTTTTGAAATTAATTTTATATAATTTTTAATTTTAAATTTTAATATTAATTAATTTATATATTGATTTTGTTATATGTTTAATATATATATAATTAATTAATATTTAATTTATAAATAATTTGATTTTGAATTATTTATATATTTTTAATACAATGAAATTATTATTATATTATTGATTATATAATATGTATGTTTGATTTTTATTATTTTTGTGGATGTTTTGTTTTTATTATTTTTATGCGATTATTTTTTTAATTGGGTTAAGATTATATTTTTATTTTTAGGGATTTATTATTATTTCTTTTTAAGGGTATTTAATTAATTGTTGATTTAAAATAAAATAGGAATTAATTATATATATATATTTACTAAAATAATATGTTTATATATATGTGTTTTAATTTAATTATTTGATTTTTTTATCTTTATATTATAATTTTTTTTAATATAATTTCAATTTTGCCGAATTTAGGGTATAGAAATTTGCACTTTGATTTAGGCAGAAAAATATGTTTTTTGCCGATATCCTAGGTATTTGGTGGGATATTATTTAAATTAAGGGACAAATTTTTGCACCTAGATTTGGACAATACGGAGGTTATATCCAGGAATTTAGGATAATTTTTTTTTAACACAGGAAACAAAAATTTATATAGATTTATTATTATATTATATCATGATTTTTCCCGCAATATATTCGGGATCCTTTATTTGATTTTTTTCTTTTTTTGTCGATCTTTTGGTTCGGGGAATCCCAAATCGATCATTCCCGTAAATCCGTCGTATAATAATATATTAATTTATATTTTATCTATAAATATTGAATTAAAAAAATATATATTTAAATTACGATCGAATGATAATTATTTATTTTGATGGATATTTCCACGGATAGAAGGATAAATGCATGGAAAAATATATTATTAATTCCCTTCTTAATATAATTAACGAATAATAAATAAAAATTAATATTAATATTGAAATATCCAAGGGATATTAAGCCAATATGATTTTTCTTTCGAGATAAATTTCACTAATACATATTAAGACCACCTATCTTGATAAATAAAATAAATAAAGAATTAAATTTTGAAAAAAATAATATATATATATATTATTAAATCAGAGGTAGAATTAAATTATCAAAGACCCTAGAATCAAATTCCAAAAATCCCTTATCGATTGCAAAATTTATATAAAAATAAATATAATAATAAATGTGAAAAATTATAATAAATAAAATAAAATATAAAAAATTGAAAATAAATAATTAAATTATAAAATAATTAAAAATATATAATATTATATTAAAATATAATATATATTTATATAATTAGTTATATAATAATTAGACGAATATAATATTTTTTGAATATTTATAATATTTTATTAAAATATATATTTGTATATAAATATATATTTGGGAATGAATAGGAATGAAAAATATATATATATAATATATAAAATATTATTGTTTTTTATATAATTAAAAATATATATTATTTTGAAAGAAATTTTGTAAATTTAAATTTCATTATTAATATATATATATATTTATTATTTTATTATATTTCTATATATTCATTATTTAGGTTTCAAATATATTTCTGGATCAATATTTTTTTTTTTTTCTAAAATAATAAATTCATTATAATTTATTAATATTTTTTTTTTAATAATATAAATAAGAAAATAAAGAATTCATACCCAATTATTTTATCCCAGAATTATTTTGGGAAATTAAATTAAATTATATAAATATAAAAATATAAATATATGAATATAAATATTTAATATATAATATTATATATAAATAATAAATAAAATAAGTTTTATTAAAATTTTAACATATAAAATTATATTATTTGGCCGAATCAATTTGATTCTTTGATATATTTCTTTGGCAAAAAAAAAATGAAATAATTAATTTATTTTTATCAATAATATTATAAAAATAAATTTCAAATATCAATAAATTTATTTCCATTTAAAAAGAATGAATTTTTATTGAAAAAAATAATAAAAATTAAATAATAAAATTACAGGATAATGATAATATTTTTTAAAAAATACAAAAAATTGGGGAAATCAGGATTCAAAAATACACGCAAATTTCATTTACAAAAAAATATAAAAATGAAAAATCCAGACAAAATATATCTCCCTATAAAATATAAAAATATTATAAAAATCTAATTAATATACCAAACCATATTATTTTATATGGAGAATTATTTGATTATATTCATTTATTTTGAAAATATTTTGGAAATCCCCACGATTTATAGAAATAAAATGATGGATTTGATCCCTTGCGGTAAATTTCAAGGGGGATGAATAAAATATGGTAACCGACAGAATTATGGAAAAAAAAAGCCGTTCAATTTAGACAGGCGGTGCCTGCGTCCGATTTTTCCATAATTTGATTTTTTCCCATAATGGTTCAAAATATCCCGGAAATGATCCGAACCTTTTTTTTTCCATAATTCTTGGAGGTGGTCATTATTTCCATAATTGATTTTTCCTGTGAAATCAGGGGGCTAGGGCAGATTGACCGGTTTTTCCATATTTTTTTTCCATAATTAATGTTTGGGGCTCCATTTGTTGGACATGTCATGGATCCACAATTAAAACCCGTTTTTTTTGGGGGATTATGGAAGCGAATGGTGAAATGGGGTTTATATGTACATACCCATATATATGATATTATGTATATCAATGGCAGGCTTTAGGGTCATATACCAGATCTTTAGACACATATTTTTTATAATTCAATTTTCCCCCTTAAAATACATTCAAATTGCGAACATCATATAATATTATATATATCAATGGAAGACTTAGGGGCATATACCAGATATTTAGACACATATTTTCTATAATTCAATATTCCCCCTTAAAATGCATTCAAATTTCGAATCGATGGACATACAATCACCGACAGAATTATGGAAAAAAAAAATGAAAATAATAATTATGGAAAAAAAAAGGTTCGTAATTTTTCTATCATAAACAGGCGATGCCCGTAAATTGAAATGTTTTATTTTTTTTTTCCATAATTCTGTCGGGCGCTATAAATATATTTTAATATATATATATATATTAAGAAATATATATAATATATTAATTTGAAAATAAATATAATATATATATATATTAAAATAAATTCATTATATTAATAATTATATATATATATAAATATATTATTAATTTTTAAATATATATATATATAATTAATTATTTTTTAAATTATAAATTTCAATATATAAAGAAATTAATATATATATATATAATTAATTGATTTTGAAATATATATATAAATATAAATTATTAATTTATTAATTTATTAATTAATATATAAATAATAAAAAATATATATTATTTAATTATTTTCGATCCCAAAGAAATTTGATAAATATTCTAGATAGAAAGCCGTAAAAGAAAAAATAAAAAAATAAGGAAAATAATAAGGAACACGAAAACAAAATCAGAAGATAGAAATTGAATATATAACAAATATTGATAATTATAATAATAATATATTAATAATATATATATCAAATTAATATCGTATCCAGAAAAAAAATACCAATAATTGAATTGGGAATTTTTCCTGATATAGGATAATATTTATTATTTTATAGATGTCTATATAAAGCTTACATGTTGCGAATACGCGTATAATTTCAGCCAACGCGGAAATTTGGGCGGGGATAGGTTGCCTACGCAGGCCTATTATGGAATTTTTAGCGAAATATATCTTTATGGTCAGAATTTCAGCAGCATTTTCGTATGATTGAAAATTATTTATAATCCAATAAAAATAATAAGGGGACAAAAAATTATAATTTAGTTATTCTAATATGGTGAAAAATATTAGGTAATTTATTTATTTCGCCAAAAATGTATCGAACCAAATATTTTTCCAATCCGTACATAATTGAAATCAAAAGGAAAATAAATTTGAAGAAAAAAAAAAGAAAAAAAAAATAATGTTATAAATTAATGAAATTGATTTTGCCGTTATTTCTTGGTAACAGAAAAACAACATATAATATTATATAAGAAAAAAATAGGTTTATGTTTGCTAAAATCCCTGATTACGATAATTTTTGCCTACGCGTTGCCTATTTTTCGCCTATGTGGTATCTATATGGAGGATTTTTTTTTTTTCGAATTTTAGCCAAATAAATTTCGAGGCTTGAAATTTTTTAAAAAAAAAGGAATCGAAGAATTATTTTAATTTTTTTTCCTCAACAAAATAATAATTTTTTAATTATTTATATTTTTTAAATAATAAAAATTTCTATTCATTAATTTTTTTATTCTTAACCCAGAGGCTCAATTCATCGATTCCGCAATTTCTATATATAATATGTTCCTCAAAATAAAACAAAATATATTTATATCAATCTAAAAACCTACATAATTTATCTATATATAATTATATATAAATTAATATTTATATATTATTTTATTTATATAAAAATCAAATTATTTAATTATATATAAAATTATTATTTAATAATAAACCATTATATAAAAAAATTAAAACCAAAAATAAAAAAAATATATCCAAAAAAAAAATTATAATACTTAAAGTCGGAGGTAAATAACGAAATCTAACGGGGTAGGAGAAAGAAGGAAGGAAAGATATGAGTTACGGAAGGACTGTCATCATCGTATCGCGGCATTGTTCGTCCCAACGAGAATATAATAATAATATATTAATATATAATATATAACAATAATATATATAGGGGGAAAAGGGGCAGGGGGGGACCCTTTCGCGGGCAAAATCCCATTATGTCCGTCGGGTACCCCGGAATACGTGTTAAAGCAAGAAAATTCCAGCGAGTTAACGCTAGTTTTCGTCATAATAACAATAATTGCCGATAATAATAAAATGTAATTAAATAACGACGATGATAATGACGACGATGATGATGACGACGATGATGATGATAGTGGTAAGTGGTGATTGGTAATTGGTAATTGATGATTAATGATTGATGATTGATGATTGATGATTGATGATTGATGATTGATGGTTGATGATTGATGGTTGATGGTTGATGGTTGATGGTTGATGGTTGATGGTTGATGAATGATGAATGATGAATGATGATTGATGAATGATGAATGATGAATTGATGAATGATGAATGATGAATTGATGAATGATGAATGATGAATGATGAATGATGAATGATGAATGATGAATGATGAATGATGAATGATGAATGAGGATGAGGAATGATGAATGATGAATGATGAATGATGACGATGACGACGGCGATGACGACGGCGATGGCGATGGCGACGGCGATGGCGACGGCGATGACGCCGGCGATGCCGACGGACGGACGGACGGACGGGCGGGCGGGCGGACGGGCGGACGGGCGGGCGGGCGGACGGGCGGGCGGACGGGCGGACGGGCGGGCGGACGGACGGGGGCGGACGGACGGGCGGACGGACGGGGGCGAACGGACGCGGACGGACGGACACGGACGGACACGGACGGACACGGACGGACACGGAC
>Ga0126342_10003127_pt1 | contig 27017 bp, 37 predicted proteins | sample Cyp1metagenome_FD_92528 | JGI IMG/M metagenome (GOLD analysis project Ga0126342, IMG submission 92528) | Coral microbial communities from Lord Howe Island, Old Settlement Bay, Australia - Cyphastrea 1 metagenome | ecosystem: Host-associated > Invertebrates > Cnidaria > Coral ...
GCCATAGCATGCCATAGCATGCCATAGCATGCCATAGCATGCCATAGCTACTGAAGTGTGACACAAATTTTCCAAGACTTACATAGACCATCATAGACCAGAAAAAGTCAGCAAAAGGGCTTAGGCGGCTTAGACTTTCCATCAGAGCTCCGAGCAGCTCAGGTCATCGCAGACTTTGCCCAACACCATCTGTGTCAATGCGGCCATCTCAGCCTGCGAGCGCAGTGGGTGCTGGGAGGTGGCTCTACAACTGCTGTATGGCATGCCACTGCAGGCCAGTGACTCATTAGAGGATTCCATGACTTTGCGGTGTAATGGTGCAATGGCTCAACGGTGTAACATGTAGGAGTGAAGGGGATGCAGAGACTGCATCGGCTGCGCACACTGCAAACAACATCTTCACTGGATTGAATGCTCCAGGCCCTTCAGCGAGATGATGTGAGTTGTTGTGCCGCTATCAGTGCTTGCGTGCGAGCAGTTCAATGGCAGGCATCTGGCAAGCAACGATTGCTTGACTTTTGGTCCTGGTAGCTCAGCTGTGGCGCTGATTCACTGATGTCCAGAAAATACGTCAGCTTGGGGTGCAACATGCGGTGCAGGCTTTCAAAAGGAAACCAGCACCCTTGTCGCAAGCAGGTGGCTTTGTCCTTGCTGGTTGCCTTCTCATCAATGCTCCTTCAACGGCATCCTGCTTTGGATTACGCTGTTGAGATAGCTGTTTCCAGCACATGCAGTGACATTTTGTATCATGGCTTTCGCAAGGAGAAAGGGATTTCATATCAACATTCACATGCTACACCTGAGGACAGCAATCAGTTTCAATGCGGCAATGAGTGCCTGTGAGAAAGCCAAGCGGTGGCAAACTGTACTGGAACTGGTGTGGGACATGGGCAGCCAAAGCTACTCGCTTCAAATCTACAAAAGGATTTAAAAGGGAAATGCTTTGGGCTTCTCCTGCCCTCCATGAAACTGTAGGCCCCCGCGGCCTTGCGAAGTGCAAAGAGTGCAGCTCAGGTTTGCTGCTGGATTCGGTGACCGCCGGAGTAGTAGGTTTGGCTTGTGACAACGCAGTCTCTTGGCGATTGTGAAGATAGCATGAGACTGCTGATGCAGACAGTTGTGAGACAATTTCAGAAAGACAGGAGGAGCCTTGGAATTGAACCGAGGAGCAGTGGCAAAGATCCCTGCAATTCCAATGGATTTCCTCAGGCAGCTTGACGGTGCTTGCTGCTTCTTTCGGGCTATAAAGTAACAACCAGATTGCAACTCTTCGCGTGACAATTTTCGAAATGTCAGGCTGTGCAAATTCCAATGCGCTTCAAAACCTGGCGCAGAGGCAAGGGTGCTGCTAAGATGTGCTAAGGGTGGTGCCGTGCTGAGACTCCCTTTGCAAGGATAGGTCGGACAGATGACTAGGACCTGACCAGGATGACCAGGATGACTTGACCTTCTGGAAGTGGTGCAAGATCTGCGCAGTTTTGGATGTTCTTGGCCCAGATCTGACAATGTGGGACACCTGGACCCAAAGGTTGGTTTGGTCAGAACGTGACCGCGCAGAGCTCGGTGCCTTGCTGGATCCCAAGAAGATGAAGCTGGCTTCGCCACAGAACTTGGTACTGCTGGTGTCCCTGTTGCGCTAGCTGCTTTATGCCGTTTTCTTTATGGTGCTGAGCTGCACTTCAAGTTTTGAAATGTGTTTGACATCTTCCGCCCATCTTCCAGAAGTTTCAGCTGAGGTTTCAGTGTTTTCGTTGTGTTTCCGTCATTTTTTGATGCAGTGTTGATTTGCTTTGCAAGGTATGGTGTGCAGCCTCCTTGGCACAATCAAAACGTATTTTTTCGGACGTCGGGCGACTTGGATGTCACCCGGGTCTTAATTTGGGCACATTTTCAGTCCGTCTTCCGAACCGACGCCTTTTCTCCCCTCTCGATGTACCTTCCCTGTCTTTGCCCCACCTGAAGTCATGATGATGATGATGATGATGACGACGACGACGATGACTATGATGCTGCTGCTGGTGGTGGTGATGGTGGTGGTTGATTATATATATACATATCTGGGCAAATTATAACGACCTCATTGCGACCTCACCGGGAATCATGGTTAATACTGTAAGGGGAATCATCCCAAAATGGCCTTATTTCAGGTTCGTGAAATAGTATCATTTACCCATACGCACACACACACACATATATATAGTCGTTATTGGTACCGTGATTATGATCATGATCATGGTGCAGCGTCAAGAGTTCTGACGGAACAATTGAATTAATTAATCTTAGTTTAGCATGTCATTCGGTATTGACGATGTGTCCGATGTGTTGTACATTTTTTAGGGATCAGTTTGTCAGTGCAGAGGAAGGGTACCTGAATGATTTGTGAGGACCCAGCTCGTGAACTACCTTATCTCCGGGCAGCTGACCTGGCGCGAGAATGCACGGCTAGCATGGTCTTTGGCAAACTTGGAGGTGATGGTTCCTGCGCTCACAGAATGGATCGATTTCTGCTCAGACTGTCAAACGTCCTTTGGAATTTTGGAGGTTCATGATGGCAGCCTACTTCAGACATTGCAGGAGGACTGAAAGAGAAATGGGCAATGCATACATTCACCTTATCAATGCATCCTGTAGGTCTTGGCTTATATTCCATTTTTCGATTTGGATCAGCCACTTTGTGCTTTTACAGCATTGGTCACTAGTTCAGCTGTCGTTTGCAATGTTTCTGAAGTAGGATCGGGGAAGCAGTGGGCATTGTTATGGGCTGGTTGCTCGGGATGTTCAGATTCTTCTAAGTCTGCAATCCGTCCTAACAGAACCTGAGGAATCTGAGAAATGCATTTCTCACATTTTTTAATTTTTTCATTAGGTCCGTAATAACGGTTCTGTTCGATTAACAAATGGGTCTCCCAATTCCTTTTTGCAGCTTGTCCGCAGCTGGATGGCTCTTGCACAAGGACGGCAAGGCTAGAGCCCACACAAGATGGGAACAGCGGTCTCGGTGTGTCGCAATGTGCTGGATGTAGCTCTCAAAGAGGAAGGGGAACTGTCAGCAGCTTTGGCTTCACAATATGGGCCACAGCTACTGCTTCGGGTGGACGCTGCTCCTATTCGGGATGGCCCAGCGGTGTTTCCAAACCCTTTCAGACTGACCGATGAGATCATACTGGAGGGTGTGGAGGGCCTTGCGGCATATGGTCCCTTCATGTCTCGCTTCAATCTAGCACGGCGCGCGGAATCAGGTTCGAAGTTTCCCTTCACTTGGCCAGACACAGACCGAGTGTGCATGCCCCATGTTTTTATGCGAGCGCGAATCGAGGGTACTGGTCGGTACGTTCTGTTACAGATTTGTGCATCTGTGGCCGACCAAAAGCTACATAGAGTGCTTGCAGCCCTTCAGGATTGCAAGGAGGTTGTCCAGCAACTCCGCCAGCAATTGCGAAACAGGATCGGCATCTACCGATCTGTTTACCTATGTATCTACAGTATCTATTTCATCCTATTCCTGACTTTCTGTCTATTCCATCTATCTGTCTATCTATCTACCTATCTATCGTACATGAGTAATTTTGTGTGAATGTGCATGTTCACGTGCATGCACATCCATCCAGGCATCCATCCATGCGTGCATGCATGTACTAGATTGTGAAGAGCAAAAGGCAGATTCCAGTGAAGCATTTCTCACTTCATCTCACTTCACTCGACCAGGTATGCGGCCAACTTCAACAAGTTCATTGCAGAAACTGCACAAGATGTAGGTGGCTTTGAGTCACCTCAGGTGAAAGTCTGTGCTCCGGTGGGCTGCCGTGTTTTGGACAGCAAGATCCCGCAGCTGACTGGTAGGGACAGCCATATTCTGGTTTTTGATTACCCTTCCGCTGAAGTGACCAAATTCATCCTCGATGGCACCGAAGAATTTCATGAGCTTTCGCAAGCATTCTTCCATCATGTGGCATGGGCAACAAACGGCAATGCCATGCTCTTCGACCTGAAGGCAAGGATAATAAGATGTGGAAACCAGATTGACTGAAATAAACATCCAGGTAGTTTTCTAATTTTGTGTGTTCAATTGTGGTCGACTTGCGTTTACTTGATTGAAAGCAGTGCATTTCCATCAGGGGGCAGATCCCGGAAGTGGAGATATTCTGCTGGTGGATCCGTGTATCTTGCGAACTGATGGAGAACAAGCTGTCAAAGATTCAGTCAAGGAGACGGCGTTTGAGGTGCTGCACAGGACCGGCCAAGCATCACCAAACTAGATGCGACTGCAATTGGCAGCACACCAACAATAGAACTAAAGAGTTACTAAAGAGATAGATACTGTAGATAGAGAGAGAGAGAGAGAGAGAGGAAGGAGAGAGAGAGAGAGAGAGAGAGAGACAGAGAGAGAGAGAGAGAGAGAGAGAAGGAGAGAGGAGAGAGAGAAAGAGAGAGAAAGAGAGAGAAAGAGAGAGAAAGAGAGAGAAAGAGAGAGAGCGTTTGGCATGCCTGTGATGAAGAATAGCTTGTTTGTTTTCTTTTTGAGACACTCAAGGAAGAATGCTGGGTGCCTAGATCCGGACAAGCTTTTCGCAACTTCCGCTTGAAGACATATCACATTTGCACATTGCAGGAACTGTGGGCAACTGTGCAAAGCCTTTGACCCGAGCAGGCGTTCAGGTAAGGTTAGAAGGATGTGCGGTGTGCCAGCATGTGGACTTTCCCATGCAGGCAGATAGGATACTGCGCCAGCCTTAAGTTGCTCTGCCACCATTGTGTTTCGCATGACTGCGTCAGCCGTGTTGAACTCAATATTTCATGATATTTCAATATATTTCATGTATTTGATGCCCTGTACTTAACGAAGGCCATAACACGGCCAAACTGCGCCAAAGGCTCTGCAGCTTAAGGCTAAAGTTTCACCGTTTGCAGGTGCTTGCAGAAATTAGTTTGCGTGCATGAGGTGACACACAACTCAAGCGCGGCTGTCGTGAAAATGAACTACATGAGAGTGAGTAATCCTTCTGATACTATCCGAAAGCTTTAGAGCACGTGCGGTGGAAATAGCATTGACCACATAGTGAGCTTTCCAAGCAGCATTTTTTTCACGCTTTGGCCCCAAACCAATCCCCAAATCCTCTTGCCCCAAGTGGCCAATTTCGTTGAATTCACCTATCCGTGTTGTCTTGTGAGGGATTTGTACCTCTCCCTTGACGTCAATTGAGCTTTCTCACCAGCTCACCACCAGCTCACCACCAGCTCACCACCAGCTCACCACCAGCTCACCACCAGCTCACCACCAGCTCCTCAGCTCCAGGACCTTATTCAAAAAGTACAGCATTTTAAGGTGTCCAGAACCTTGCAGCCCAATGCTTAGAGGCAATTCGTTTGGGGGCAAGAGCACAACAAGAAACCGAAAGACATCGAAAGACGACTGACCCCTCCAGAATCAAAACCGTTCTGCTTGAGCATTGACAGCGTTGCCTCCAGTGTTTTATCCGGAGATTTGGCTGAAGTGTGGGTCTGCCGAACAACGGCACTCACCCCGTTTCAGCTTCTCTCTATGTCTAGCAGTTTAGGGATCTTTGCACTTTTGACCTGGCGGGATGGCATTTTTGCGGACTGGAATGCAGAGACACAGCGGACAGCCAGGTGGAAGCCGCATGGTGCAGATCAAAGAAGGTCTGGATTGCACTGTGGCGAAGATTTTAGAAAGTGCTGGTACTCTGTATGAAGCCCCACCTCAGCCCGAACATGAGAAGGTTGCTGCAGCACCCCGGCGCGTATCGCGCATGTCATTCACGCATGGCATTGAGAAACGCAAGGAAAAACCTGGCCGACGCCAGAGTTTGTTGGAGGATTCGAGTGATGAGGACGATAGCAAAAGAAGGGAGGAAGAAGAGGAGGCATTGAGACATTGGACCCTTGAGGTTGCCGATGAGAGCATACAACATCTCATCAGCTCCATTAGGTGCGATGAACGCCTTGATGCACTCGAAGACTTAAACGAGTCTTGCTCTCGCAATGCAGCCAGTAGCCAGCAGCTGAATTCAGACATGGATAAACTGGAAACGCAACTTTGCAAAGAATGGCAGGACATAAGTGCTGGACCAAAACAGATCAAAACAGCATGTTCAAAGATGGCACACCCTCTTGGTACATATCTTGTCAATTAGCACACTGTGAAACCTTGTGCTTCATCATGTGATATCAACACAATTCCTGGACTTAATGTTTGACTTGCTGCTGGACCCTTCAGGAAATGAATCAATCCATCAACAATTTCCTCGAAGAACTTGAAGAGAAAGAACGACGGTCCTATGAAGCGCTGCGCGGCTATTTCCAGTGTATCGAGCAGCAGACCAATCGTAAGAATTTCCGAAGCGGAAGCCGTGGAAGCCCAGCAACTGGTCGAGGGAACCGCCTGCAGGTCTTGCAGTCCAGGCAAGCGGAACTTCGCTCAGGGCGCGTGGATCCAGAGACTCGGCCTTCCGAAATTCTCGACATGGTGCATCAGATGTATCAGGAGATGCAAAAGCACAAGGAAACTCTTGAGATGGAATCGAAAAGGCAGGATGCTTATGCTCATGCCCTGCATAAGATGCAACGTGCCATTTTGTTTGATGAAGATCCAACAAGAGATCAAGTCACGAGTCAGGTTCTCAAGGAGGTTCGCAGATGGGGCCTCGACGCTGCAACGGAATGGGAGCCCGAGTCTGATGAGTATGAAACGTTGAGCAAAACTGAATATGCCATGAAAGTTGCCCGGGTCAAGACAGAAATCGAGGGCCTCAAGAAGAGATTGGAACGCTACAATGCTAAGAAAGAGGAAGGGCCTCGACGAACATCACGACGACACTCACTTGCAAATGTGGTGAATGAGGAAGGCAAGGGAGCATGGCGAGCCCGACTTAACGATCAAAACTTGTCGCTCTTCAATGAGGTTGTCGAGAGGCGTTACCAGGAGGATCTTCGTGAGCTCACTAAGGCACAGAGAAACCTAGAGGGATTTCTGCGGAGATTTGAGGACCTCAACAGTATGGTTGAACACATCGTGCCAGAACTTGAGGACAGTCGGATGAAGATCTGTGAAGTGACGCTTCGAACTAGGCCCAAACTCTGGCAAATTGAGAGGCTACCAGTGCTGCCCAGTCCCGAGGAGCAACGGATTGCAAACTTCGCATTCATTCGACGTGTTCACGATGAAGAGGACCAGAAAGAACACAAAGAGATTCTTGCCTGAGTCTACTACCGCTTGAATAGTGTGTACCGATCTGTACCGTGTGTGCTGGGTGAACGCTTGTCATCGCTTGTCTTGATGGTTTATTTCCACTTCATGTGCCATTCCTGCCTTCTCCGGTTTTCGGTTTTCCCGTGGAATACAGAGTCCTTCTTGAAACCTTAAAAGACATCATACGGTAAACAGTCACAATTACACAGAGTTATTATTATGTAGTTATGTGTGCATGTAACATATGCTAGACTTGCTTGCCACAATACTTAACCACATCTAAGGAAGTTGAAGGAGATGCAGACTGAGAAGGAGGCGATTGAGAGGCAAGCCAACGAACAAGAGAGAAGGAAAACTCAGCTAAAGCAGGCCATCCGACAAGAGCAACACTTACATGACAGCTTGGCGGCTGAGATTGAAGATGCGAATGGAATGATGGAAGGCTTGGATGACAATGTGAATGTCGTACTTGCCAAAGATTACATGATAAAAGTAGAGGAACTCAAAAAGACCAATGCAGAGAAAGGATTCCAGTTATTTGAGCAGGTGAAAGATGCTGAGTCAGCCGAAGCGCTGCAATGGAAGGTGGCCATGACCTTTGATGAGGTGAAAGTCCTCACAAAGATGGTTCTCAAAGATCGAGCGGATGAGTTGTCCAGCTCTGAGTCGGAAGCATCCCTGGGTTCAGAGCCCAAGATGGAACAACAGATCAGCCAGATGATGGGACAGGTGAATTTTTCAAGAGGAGGAAGCAAGGTTGCAGCTGTCTCAGCTCAGGAAGCCGAGTCGGCTACACCCCACAGGACCCCATCCTCGAGGAGTTTTGGATTTCAAGATCAAAGCGGCCAAAGTGCGCGCAGGGCATCTGCTTCGTCTGCATCACGACCCGGTTTTGTTCGTCCTGCCCGAAGATCATCTGTAGCACTGGCTACGTTGGGACAGTCTGACCAGTCACCTGCAGCTCGCAGGCAGTCTTTGGCGCTTGGAGCCACAGGCTCGGAGTCGCCAAGATGTGTTTCTTCAGGTACATCATTGATGCCCAGTGGCTCACTAATACCCAGCGGATCGCTGAAACCAAGTGGGTCACTGACACCCAGTGGGTCGCTGATTCCCAGTGGGTCGCTGAAACCCAGCGGGTCACTAGCACCCAGCAGTTCCTTCAGAGACAAGGAGCAGGAGGAAAGGACCAAAGCACGTCGTCAAACCATGTTGAAAGGTGCAGGTGTCCTTGCAGCTTTGTTGGCAAAAGCAGAGCAAACAGCTGATGAAGTCCAAACAGAAGATCCTCCAACCTCAGGGAAAGCTCCGCTGCAGCTCCCAATTGGAGCCCGACGAAGGAAAACAGCGACGCGAAGTGATCATGCTTTTGCTGAAATTGTGGCGAAGGCCAGGGCTACATCTCAACGCGAGGACAGCCCGAGCCCCAAGCCCAGTGCAAGCATGCCAAGGATGCCAAGGAGAGCTTCGGCATTGGCTACGTCCGGTCCAGACAGATCCGCCTCTCAGACAACATCCATTGGCATTGGCTCTGAGCATAGCAAGGGCAAGGGGGCAGACTAGACCTGACCTGACTCCTTTTGGTGCTGTGTGCCCAAAAAGACATCTGCGGCCGATGTCAACGTTTCAAGCCTTCCGAGCCCCCCAAATCTGTCCGATCTTCATTTCATTTGGAAGCCTCTTGCTGTTTTGGTTGAAGAAGCTTGTAAGACGTCAAGCCAGTTCAACCCAGATATCGTAGTAACATGGCGTGACAGGATGCATTGCGATAGGGAGCATGTGCTGATCCTTTAAAACCCAGTATCCTGATTCTGAGGCAGAGCGGCGTGGTGCTGGACTTCCTCTCTTCCATGCTCACAACAGTATGGTCGTGTAGCACTCTCGGCGCCCTACGCGGCAGGCGAAGCTGCAGTTTCCGCAACTGAAGGATCCAAATTCCAAGTTCACGATGTTTCCAACTTCCCTAGAGTGACGCGACTCCTAGCACCCGGACACGGTAAAACTCTCTTCGATCACTCTTCGTACATAAAAATGCTCATTGGGGGAGACACTTTCTTACTATGTCTATATGGTAGTGTGGCGGATGTTTGTTTTGTGCATGATTTAAGGGACGTTGCCGGATGCTTCAAGGACTTTGCAGGCAGTTGAAGCCTTTCTTCATGATGCGGCTGTGCTTCTCGACAGGATACTGCTTTGATACTTTTTCTTTGCTTGTTTGTATCATGTGAATCATGTGACAATCATGTGACAATGTGATGTGCTGTATCAACTTTGGCATTCAGCCTATTTCAGTTTGCCTTTTAAGCCAAGCCAGCCACGCTTTGTATGGCACCCACAGCTTTGGCAGGAAGATGGTGGCTGCCCTGCCCGTGCCACCTTCGTATCAAGAATCGCACCTTGTGCGATTTGAATCAGAGGACCTAGTGGTGGTCAGCAAGCCACCACATTGGCAGGTGGATTCGAGCACAGATAGAAACAGCAACTCGCTTCAAACTTGCGCAATGACGCTAGCCGCACGCCCTCCATGCAATGTTTGATAACTTACTTCACACGCTCAAGTTGCAGATTAATGGGGATTTTGTACGGATCAAAGCTGATGTGCCGATTGCCAGCTGGTTGGCTTTGATTTTCGGAATTGTAAATCCAATATTGGGTTTATTTAGGCCTGCCGACTATTTAAGTCAAGGGAGGTTAGGTTAGTTTCCCTTTTGGTTCCCCTGCTAAGCCCGTTGCCACAATCCATAAAATGAAACTTGGAGACCCGACTTGGTGACACCTTCCCCAGATTTTCCATGCCCCCGCTGCTGCGGTGGTTCGAGTGTGTTTGATGAACACAAAGATGATTGCGAAGATGATGATGAACAGGAGGAGTATGAAGATCAGGAAAACGAGATGATGCTGATGCTGATGCTGATGCTGATGCTGATGCTGATGACGATGCTGCTGCTGCTGCTGATGATGATGATGATGATGATGATGATGGGAGCAAGAAGATGGGAATTGGGCCAGCAGATGTTTGCCAGGGTGTCCATGGGGGAAGGTTAGGTATGCGCCTCGCATTTGACCCTACCCCATTGTTCTCGCACATGACCCTACAACTGTTCTGCGGTAGGGTCGAATGTGAGAAATAGGCGGTTGTACTTGAGAAAGACAGGTCGCTATGTCATGCACTTGGAGGTGCGCCATCCTTGGTTTGCAAGTGTTAGTGAACTTTTAACATCCCACCACCCAACCCCCACACTGCCTGGAGGTGTGCCACCCCAGCCAAAAGTGGAGGTAGGGTCGAATCTGAACGGACGCAGGTTGTTTTTGCTGTCAAAGTTATTTATTTTGATTTTGTATTTGCACACGCCCAAAAAACACCCTGTAACATAGTATCTCTACTATAGCATGGCGGCTCAGAGAAAAAGAGTTGTGCCGCATAGCTTACCGGATTCATTAGGTTTATCAGTCTACTTGGGATAATAGTTATTACCCCTGCTGAAACCTGAAAATACAGGTTATCAGCCGTAACGGGATTGGCGGTGCCTTCCGGGGGTATGACCTGGCAGGAGTCAAGCCTGCTGGATTGATCGCTATTGAGTGGGACCACGCAGCACAGCGCGTGACAAGAAAGGCTTGGCCTGGCCCAACGTCATAGAGCATGCTGACATTGAGCTCATTACCAAGAGGCATGTTAAAGAGTGGGCCAACATGTTCCCACGGGCAACCCATGTGCACCTCATTGGGGGATTCCCGTGTGTGCACTTATCTTCAGCCCGGGCAGGGCGCAAGAATCTCTTGCGGTTCTTCTAGGACCTCAAGCAGCTCATTGGTTGGATCAAGGATGTCTTTGGCCGCACGGCACTTGTTGACTTCGTGGTTGAAAATGTGCTCAGGATGGATACTGCGGCCCAGGCGCAGATCTCTGTTGAGTTGAGTGTCGAGCCGTTGGCGCTCTGCCCCTCTGACATGCTGCCCTACAATCGGCCTCGGCTAGCTTGGGTCAGCCAGCCTGTTGTTGCGAGCAAAGGTGTGTGGCTGGAACCGCAAGATGGGTTCGATCGTGTGCACATGAGTGGAGATGGCCTCCATATGAACAATGGATGCATACATGCATGCATGCATGCATGCATGCATGCATGCATTGCATACATACATTATCATACATTGATTGACATACATTGACATACATTGAGATACATTGACATGCATTGACATGCATTGACGTACATTGTTACATACATACATACATACATACATACATGCATTGAGGTGCGTTGACATACATTGACATACATTGACATGCATTGACATGCATTGACATACATTGACGTACATTGATACATACATACACACATGCATACATACATACAGACATACATACATACATTGATTGACATACATTGACATGCATTGACATGCATTGACGTACATTGATACATACGTACATACATACATGCATGCATGCATGCATACATACATACATACACACGCACATACATACATACATGCATGCATGCATGCATACATACATACATACATACATTGAGTGACATACATTGACGTGCATCGACAAACATTGACACATACATACATGCATACATGCATGCATGCATGCATGCTTGCATGCATACATGCAAACATGCATACATGCATGCATGCATGCATACATGCATACATGCACCCATGCATGCATGCATGCATACATGCATACATGCATACATGCATGCATACATGCATGCATGCATACATGCATACATGCATACATGCATACATGCACACATGCATGCATGCATACATACATACATGCATGCATGCATGCATACATGCATATTGCAGCGCGAAGCAATCCCAGACTTTTGCGTGTGTTTCCGTCTCAAAGCCCCTGCCAGGAGCATTGTGTCTGTAATGGGCCAAGGCCAGTGGCCAACGGTACAGTTACAAGGAATGGTCTATCAAGGCCTCAAAAGCTGTTTGCCTGATTGTATTCTGTGACCCCTAGTTCATCCGTTTGCAACTCTGATTGACATGGAATTGGACGTGGATCAGCAATGACATTGTCTTGAAGACGATCCGGCTTGGGCTCTTTGGCCTCCTGCAGCGCACGGAGTGGGAAGACGAATCATCCTGCGATGAGCTCTACGCGTCGTGCACGCTGCACGGTGATGCTGCCGTTTTCGGCATGGTAGTCCAGAGCTTCAAGCTTGGCTACAAGATACTCACCCTTCCATGCAAAACCAGGTTGAATGTGGTGTCCCAAAAATTCACCATCATTCGCTGTAGGGGACATCTTTCCAGAAGAATTGTCAGCCCTCTTTGGGTTGTTCCAAAATAGTATCTTTGCACCAAATGGAATCAACCTGGAAAATCATCATCAAATCTGAGCTTCCATGGGGCGTCATCACCGTTCAACTGCGGAGTAGCATTGGCTGCAAGTGAAAAATGTTGCATGGCAAGTGGCCAACGGCCAATACTGCAATGGAAGACCCGACTGGACCAGATTTGTCCGAGTGCCCTCAAGCATATGCTGGATCTCTCGCTCAACAAAAGACTTTGAGCTGTCCACATGATCCCTTGATGTTTGATGACGGTAACCAAGTTCCCCAATTGTAGCAATCAGTTCACGTGAGTTGTCAGTGTAAACTGCACCTACCTCGTCCTTTTGCGACAAAAAGTGGCTGAAAGCAGTTACACATGAATCCCCAGGTTTTGTTAGACTTGGATACACATGACGAAATTAAGGCCTGCTGAACAAAGTGAAGAAGCAGTTGACAAATCAACGGAGGCAGTACTTAATGTACTTGCCGATGATGACAAATCACCCGAAGAAGAAATGTTCCCTGAGATCAAATACAGTCCAACAGGAAAACCCATTCCGGATGGCTATCACTGGGATGGCACTCGTCGTGTGAAGACATACAAAGGGTCAAAGCGCCCCGACTCTATTCCATCAGATTTGTGGAGAATGCTCAGTCCAAAGGACAGAGAAAAGCTCATCGTTGAGGAGGCCGACAAGATGTCAGGCAGTGGTAGCGCGTCATCAAGTGCCGCCACAAGGGGCTCGAAGAAGAAGAAGAAAGAAACCGCAGCAAGTGCGCGAAAGCTTCCGGTAAACCCTAGCCCCTCAGGTGAGCCAGTCTCTGCAGAGTCTTGGGAAATCATTCCAGTCTTGGGAAATCATTCATGCCAAAGGCTGCACCAGCCAAAGCTGAATTGCACCGACCGGAATGAAGGGAAATGATCAAGAGAAAGATCCAAGAACTAGAATTCAAAGTTGCACTTGAAGAATTTTGTGCTGTCGCACGTTTGGTTCCAAAAGATGAAGTCAGAAAGAATCCCAAGGCAAACTCCGCTTTAGATAAGGAATGGGAAAATTTGAGAACCAAAGGGGTTTGGGATGAATCTAGAGTTCGCGAGTGCAAAAGCATCGTGGACGAAGCTCGCAAGAACAATGAAACGGTGCATTTTTGCTGGATTTTTAAAGCCTGTTACGAAAAAGGTTCCGAACTTCCTGCAGACGACCTTCGACGAAAGTTCAAGGGACGCACTGTCTTTCAGGGAAACAACGTTCGTGATCAAGATTCAGATCATGCGTTGTTTGCAGAGCTTGGTTCCAGCCCAGCACCGATGGAAGCTGCAAAACTCCTTGATGCGTTTGGTTCACAACCTGGATTTTCAAAAGCTCAGGCGGGCTTATATCCAGGCCCTCTTCACTGGGGTGCCCGCATGGCTTTCACTTCTGAGAAACCGCTGGCCAGAACATTGGAGCAAAGAGTTTTGGCAACCTATGGTTCCATTGGTTTTGGCATTGCACGGTCACCCTGACAGTGGAGGTATTTGGGAAAATCATTTGAACCCAAGCAGTGGCAAAGAAGGTTGGAACAATTTCTTCCTGACATTTGGCAAAGTAGCTTTGATCATGCTGAATGCAAGTGCATGTTGGTTGTCTATGTGGACGATTTCAAACTTGCAGGTCCGACCGAGAACATGGACAAAGCATGGGCCAGCATTCGTCTTGCTGTCAACATTGGGGAACCAGAGCCATATGACAGATATTTTGGCTGTCAACATGTGGAGTTCAACAACGTTACACTCCCAAGAAAGGCTCACCCTTTTGCACATGTTTTTGATTCTCAGACGGCTGTAGAGACAGTTGGCAGTTGATCTTTCTGAGCTTTAGCCAACTCACAGCAAGCATCACCACAAGATTCTAGAAATGAAGACATGTCATACCTAACAAGATTTACTCGCTTGGTCATGCAGCTGTTCTTGTTTTCAATAACACTCTCAATGTTTTTGAACCTTTGAGATTTCTTCTCGTTCTTGGCATCCCTCTTGTCCCGATGTGGTCCAGGTTTGTTCTTTGATGGGAGGGCGAAATTGGTTGGAGTTGCCAGATTCATCCCCGTATTTGAAGATTGTCCGGCCTGTCCAAAAGTCGATTGTCTGCACCTTCTGATCCACAGTTATGTCGTCTTCAATGCTTGTTGAGTTTTCATCTGAAAAATGCATGTTGAGAACTGGAAGACCTTTGAATTCAAGATTTTTGTCGAACATGGTAACCCGTTCTGAATGAAGCGACTTGGCAAACTCCCCCCCTTCATCACCGGGCTCGAACAGTTTCTTGCATGGCTGGAGATGATGCCTTGTCCAAGTTTTGCTGGTGGGGTCATGTTGCCAAAAATCGTTTTGGTTTCTATGTTCACCGAGGCAGGGATCGCTAGCTGAGAGACCTCTTCCACGCAATGGAGAGTGAAAGCAACAGGTCGGAGATGATTTGCTACTACATGGCGATGCTCCACGATATCCTCGGTGCCCAGACTTCTCGGTGCTATGGCAAGAGGAGACGGGCTGAAGGAGAGGCTACTTTGCGTGATCGCCCACCACGGCGTGAGGCCCTTCTTATTTCTTGTCATGAACTCCGAGCTTCCCAGGAAAAGTCAACAAGTCGGAAGCCAGTGTGACTGAGCCTAAATCTTTTACCACAGAAGAAATCAAGGCAAGGTCGCCTGACATGAGCTACGACGAGGTTGACGATGAGGCAGCTCTGGGCCCAAATGAACATGAGGGTCCATCAGTTGGCAAGGCAAGAGCGAGCCATGCAGCACCTGAGAAAGTTTCTGTTGCGAAGCCTGCTGCGAAGGACCCAGCTGCACCGAAGGCCGCCTCAACTGGCGCGTCCCTTCCCGAGAATGCAGATGATGACGCGGTGTATCCAACTCACACCAAAGGTCAGGTTCAAAAATACCGGTGCGCCATGGACGAGGGCACCAATGGGAAGGAGGTGGAGCATGTAGTGGTTGACCAGCATCCATTTGAGCTGATCACTCGCACTTGCTGGGAAATGGAAGGGGCTGAAAAGTTGAGGTTTCCCCAACGACCCTGGGAGCATCGAGCAAAAGTGAATGCAGTCACCAGAGGACAGCCTGGTCAGGACACGAGCCTTTTTGATGATGAAATGTGGCTCGGCCTGGACGACTTCTCCAAACTCTTCAACAGGATGCTGCCGAAGAAGATCGCCCGGCCAAATGTTGAGGAACTTTTGGCAGTGCTTCACCATGACAACAAGTGTCGCTTTGAATTCCGCCTGTAGCAAGCCTGCAGTTGGCAACCCGTAAAGGGTTAGCCTATTGGCCCTTCAAAATTCGGGCCGTGCAAGGCCACAACCAAAAGGCAATCACAAGGGCATCCGCATCGGACACCTTCAATGCAACGATGATCTATGCCAATTCTGGTGGAGCCGCGTTGGCGAAGATTCCATCAACTGGGAAGCCCATTGTCACTGCTGATGAAACCCCCGGTGTGATCTATCATCGCACAACCAAGTCAAATTGGAAAGGTATCATCAAAGGCGGATTTAATCCAGGTGGAGGTGACAAAGTTTCTTCTGGTCGTGCCCACAGCTACTTTTCTGAAGTGAGGGTCGCAGAGGGTTCTTATGTGTCTGGACTGCGTGCTGACAGACCAATCGAAATTCGTGTCGCTATGGCTGAGGCCGTGAAGGCCGGTGTCATTTTCATCAAAACTGCATCAGAAGGCATTTTGACTCGGGATGTTGTGCCAGCACAATTGATTTTTGTCAGTTGACGGCACCGAGCGCAAGGTCAACCTCTACAGGCATCATCAGGAGACCATCCAACTGCGAAGATCAGCGGAGTTGGCAGTAATTTATTCAACAGCAGGTGGAGCGGATTGAGGCGAACACTTCACCTCCCTTTGCCGCAAGCACTGTGGCAGCACCCTCTGACAGACCCAGTTGAGAAGTTTCCAGGAAAAGTGAAGCCATCGCCACCAATCAAGTGGCCTGGCGCTGTACGAGCAACTCCACAAGTGCCAAAGGCAGAAACCCCAAAAGCTGCGCCCAGCTGCTGAAAAGTTTGCCAGTGGTCAGCCAGCACAGAAGAAGGCCTAACAAGCGAGCCCAAACCTGTGCCAGCAGCATCATCGGCAGCGAAATTTTTGGAGCCAGTTCCGAAAGCACCTCCTCCTCCAAAGGCGGTGCCAAAGGAGCCATCACACCCACCACCGGGTGCGACGACCTCCAAAACAGCGGCAGAATCCAAATCCCTGGTGAAGAAAGCACAGCCGAAGGGGAAAGACTCAAGCGCGAAGGTGGAGCCAGTGAAGATTGAAGCGAGCACCTGCTCAAGATGTTGCGCAGAGGTTTTCAAAGGACAGATTGAATGTGACATTTGTGGACTTATGCTGCACGCCACAAAAGGCCAACCGCACCAAGATCGCCAAGCGCAGAAAGGAAGAATTCAGGAAACTTGGATTGTACTATGATTTCAAGGGTGGGTTCCTCCAGCAGATCACCAACAGTCAGTTGGATTCGCTCGGGCTTCTGGACGATCAGGCACGTGGTAGTGTGAGTCCTGAGGCAGATCTTCTCAACCGTGCCAAATCCAGGTTTGAGAGGGCGGTGAACCTTGGCTACAAGTCGGTGTTGGACCGGTTTTCGAAAGATGCCACCTTCGCTGAAAGCTTGTTGGATGAGGGCGTCAATGAGTACGACTGCGAGCGCTATGAATTGCTGGAGTCGGCTCACTTCCCAAAGCCTGACAGGACCAAAGCTCAGGTTCGTCTTGGCACATCGGAGGTTTCCCAGCTCTAGCACAATGCCATGCGGCTTGTCTACCTCGACATCGCCAATGAGAAGGATGCCCCAGATCGATTCCGATACCTTGGACAACCCTGGTTATACATGTTCAAAGCCGAAACTTATTCAGATGAAGAGTACGTTGAGTATTTAGAAAGGAACCCAACTCACAACCTTCTTTTGTCCAACCCGGGGTTGATTCTGTGGCAGTTCATGATGCTGCGCGACATTTGAAATACATCAAGGAGCAAAACGTTGACATCTTCATCAAAAATGTGGAAGACAAGAAAAAGCAGTCCCAACGAGCCAAAGAGAAGAATGAGGCAAAGCGCAAAGCTTAGCAGACTGCTGCATTTGGACAAGCTCCCTCAAAAAAAGGCACCGCTAATCCGGCTACCCGAACAACTCCGAATGTAGAAGCTGCATCCTCATCCGCATCGGCACGTGCTTGGCTTGACAATCCTGCCCCAGCTGCAGAAGAACGCAATGAGACTGGTGAATGGGTGAAGTGGTACGGTGTCTGGTACCAGAAGATCATTCGCTACCGTCGCGCTGAATGGGAGCAGTGGTGAAAACATGTTGAGATCAGCCAGCACGGTGCAGATGATTGTTTTTGTACAATAGCCGCGTTTGGTGTTTTCCCTCAATGTGCGAATGTGGGCCATGTTGGTAAGGCTGAGTATAAAGCTCACGCCATGGTAAGTTGGCCAGTCTTGCCGTTGCGGCTCACCTGAGGGGGGTGTATTTAATTTGCACATGCCCATAAAACACCCTGTAACATAGTATCTCTACTATAGCATTGCGGCTCAGAGAAATAGAGTTGCGCCGCATAGCTTACCGGATTCATTAAGTTTATCAGTCTACTTGAGATAATAGTGGTTACCCCTGCTGAAACCTGAAAATACAGATTTGGGCAGGGTCAAATGAAAACGCATGTGGTCTGATTGGAGTATAGGGTCGAATGTGAGCCGTCGGTAGGGTCGAATGTGCGGTCTGTACCGAAGGTTAGCGTCTCCAAAGGTCAAGTCATTCAACATCATGACAATCAGCTGTCACGCTTGGGTTCAGTCATTGAGCCCCTCGACCCGAAAAAAACATACCACATTGTCTGAGGCGAAGCACCCTTGGGAGCCTTCCTTCAAAACATCTTTCCCGCTCGTCAATGGCCCCTCCTGAAGGATGAGGCCAACACGAAGGGCTTTCTGCACCGTCAAGACCTCAGAAGATCTCAGAAGTGGTGCCCTGAGAGCTTCAGTCCCTTGGACACTCTGCGACTGCGGGGCACCGCCTGTATGTTACAGATCGAAAGATTCAGCCGTTTGGCAGGTTTAGATGTTCCAAGCTCTGGCCTCATCTTGGTGGCAAAAACATATGCTGCCTACTTTGACCTGCGTCTTCAACTTCAAAAAGGTAACTTTGATGGTCGTTAAAGGATTTCACAACGGGCATGTGCTTATGTAGCAGAAGGGCCTGCAGCCTCCTGCTTCCGCGTATATTTCACAAAGCAGATGGATCCATGACCCTGGGTACGGAACGTTCCTCCGTCGCCAGCTCAATCTGAGGCGAGATGCTTCGAGCGACTTGGCCAAGTCCTGAAATCGAGCGGCTTTGTTCAGTCTGGCAGCCGATCATCCATTGCCGTTTTCAACTTAAATATCAAAGAAACGCGGATGTCAAGCGGCCCCCGAAGCGAGGAATACGTTGTGCTTTGTCACGGCTGGCTGCCGCGCCGTGGTCCTGTGACAGCCCGTGTGCACACTCTGCAAGGAGGGTTCACAGACTACAGTAGGGTGACAGGAGAGGGCAGGGTGGCATGCAGCAGACACTCGGCGAACAAACCCCGCTTCAGCAACAACGCAATGCACAGAGTGACCAGATGTGGCTATTTCTCCTCTTTGATTTCGAGCCTCTTTGTCCTTTTTCAGCCATCTCTGACAACTCGCGGTTCAGCAACTACTACAGTTCAGCAACCACTCACTTTTCAACATTACCGGTTCAGAAATCATATACCCTTGCCGCCAGTTCAACAACTACGGTTCAGCAACTACGACTCAGGGTTGGTTTTTAAGTTTATTTACATAGGGTTTATTTCGGGTCTATTTTGGGTTGGTTTAGGTTTATTCAAGGTCGGTTTGGGGTTGGTGTACGGTTTATGTGAGTTTATTGGAGGGTTTTCCCTTAGTTGTTGAACCAGACGTACCACTCAAACAGTTCTGCAAATATGTTCCTTTTTCGTTCCAAGTTTAGGTTTCGGTGTCCAAGGACTGAAGACCTTGAGCTACTGCATGATTGGCACTTCAGCCCTATGCTTGGTGGCCGTGCAGTTGGTGACAGGCCGTATGCATCAGATCCGTGACTGGGAAGCAAGAAGTTGTCAGAATTCACAGCTTCAGCAACGTGGCCCATCACAGACGGCAACCATCAGAGTTTCACCAGAATCTCACACTTTGAAAGCCAAAGATGAAGAGCTGAGCATGGTGACCTGCTTGTCAGGCTTGCACACTGCTCACATCGGCCACCCGACAGTTGCAGACGGCAAGTATGCGGCTCTTGGTTTGCATTGGGCTGCCCCGTGTGTTAACTACCTTCGAGAAGTGCCTCGCATAGATTCATTAGTACGGCCCACTTACGTTGTTTGTGGTGCGGCCCAGTGAGATTCTAAGTGTACATTTCCATGATGAAAATCTATATGGCCTAGCGGCCTATCTGTTTGAGTTGCCTGGTTATTCTTGATTGAATTGATTTGATGATTTGAGCATTGTGTGATTCAGGCTTTGGCTCCTCCATAACATTTGGGCTCACCAGGCCAAGGTAGAAGGATTGTCTTGTAGCGCGTGTCATGAGTTCCATCTCGCCACGGCATCATGTGGTGGAATTCCGGTCGCTTGGGCCGACAAGAGAGCAATGTGCAGTGAGTGGTTTCAGAATGTTTTGGATGGCAACGGTGCTCCTAAGGTGTTTGATGTGTTTGTTTTTTTCCCTTACGAATGCTCTACTCCAGGTCCACATTTGCGTCGTCGTATGATGGTGGAGGCTGGCTTGGTGGAAGGCGGCTCAAGGACCTCTAGCACCTTCTTTGGTGGTGGCAATGCGGTCGACGAGTTTAAGGATGCCGCCCAGCTCAATTTTTAGCTTAAATTTGATTTCATAACATTATGATACATTATGTAGCTGGGTTGTTCTTTGGATGAGGACTGCTGCCAAAGGTATTGATGAGGTGCCTAGGGCCAAGTGTTAAAACTGTGCGAGGCGGCCTTGTTTCCACAATTCCAACTGATATGTCGTTAAGACCCAAGGCGCTAGTATCGAAATTTGGCACCCTCTCTCGTGCATGGCGCTTGGGCTTGGATGTCGATGGCAGCGGCAAGATGGACATGCGAGAGTTCTGCGAGGTGTTGGAAGCAGATGCTTCAGATGCATCAGATGCTCACTTGTCAGATTTGAAGTATTTCCCAGGTGAACAAGAATAAAATTGAAATAGTCTATGATGATGATGTTGGAAGGGGCGTCATTTTCTCCGCCTTCTTGGCTGCAGGCACTCCGGAGGCTGGGCTACGTGGGCAACATCCGGACACTTTGGCACTTGCTTGAAGGTGGAAACTCAGGCGCAAAATTTCGGGTTGCAGTGGACATTCTGATTCTTGGCCTGACCAAACCGTGCTTGTGATGTGGAGGCACTATTTCATTTGATGAGTTGGATCGCAAAGCTGCAGCTGCACTTGAGAAGTTTCGAGTGATGAGCTTGATGAACCACAAGTCAATAGAGCACATGTGGAAGGCCCCGCCATGTCAGAGCAAAGGCAGTCAGAAGCAGTGCCTGTACGTGAACCAAAGAACACAATCTCGGCACTTTCTTTCTACAAAGTAGAACCCGCACAAGGCGGCTGGCGGAAGTTTCCAGCAGCCTATAGGAGCTGGAGTGAAGCCTCACGTCCTCTCAACTCTGTTCTGTGAATCGTCCTCATCTTGCCTCACCCCTGTTCAACTGTGGCCACCACTTCTCAGCTCTTCGCAGCTCCTCTCAGGCTATCTCAGCTCTTCCCAATTCTCTTCTAACAACTCTTTCCAACAGCCCTCAAGTTTTTCATCTCTTCTCACCTCAGCTCAACTCTTTTCACCTTTTCCCGGCTCTTCTCAACTCTTCTCAGCGACTCTCACCTCTGCCCACCTCTTCTCAACTCGTCTCAACTCTTCTCACCTCTTGCCACATCTTCTCAGCTCCGCTCAACACAGAGCCAGGTTTTACACACAGAAGCTTTTACACACAGATGCTTTTGCACACAGCAAGCTTTTACACGCAACAAGCTTTTACACACAAGCCTTTACACGGCGAAGCTTTTACACACAGAGATGCTTTTTTACACAGAGCAAGCTTTTACACACACAAAACATGTACCTTTAAAGAGAGGTTCTGACTGAAAGGATTCAAGGCCCCATGGTCCCCTGATCGCTTTGCGCAAATGGATTTTGTTCTGGCGCCTCGAGCTTTCAAAAACAGCATCCTTGATGTTTCTTCCAGAGCCGATATTGCATTTATAGTACCTGCAGATGACATGGGAGTAGTCGGACATACCCAAAAAACGCGAACTCCCATGTCATCTGCAAAGTGAAAAAAAAGAAACATGCATAAGTCCCGTGTCATCCGTAAAGTGCCTCGAAAAAAAACATGACATAGGACCTCTGCAATTGTTTGGGCTCCAAAAGATGCAAAACATGTCATGTCAACTAACACACACTGAACATATCACTTCCCACATGAACAAAGATAGTATATTGATCGAAGGAAGTTTAGAAGTCAAACTTCCGACAGTATGGACAAATGGAAAGCAGAGGTGGGACAAGTCAGAGAAGAGAAGAGCAGAAGAGAGAAGATCAGAGAAGAGAAAGAGTCAGAAGAAAGAAGACGCAGGCGGGAAAAGGTAGAAAAGTCGCAATTCACTGTGTTTTCCCAATGATTTGTGGCGCCAGAGGGTCGAAAAGTAGGCTCGCTAAAGCGGCGGGTGCGGAGCCATCTGGCCAGATGAGAGATGAAAAATTACACGCCGTTGTGGCGCGAAGCGCGTTTGCCAGTGAAAAAGCTACAAACACTTCACGTTCGGAGCACTTTTGGAAGTTGTGATGTCGAAAAAGTGCACGCCGTTGTGGCGCGAAGCACATTTCCAAGTCAAGATGTACAAAGCAACTCAGCTTCGGAGCATTTTCAGAAGTTGTGATGTCGAAAAAGTGCACGCCGTTGCGGTGCGAAGCACATCACAAAACACACCAGGTTCAGAGCACTTTTTGAAGTTGAGATGTCGAAAAAGTGCGCGCTGTTGTGGGGCGAAGCACATTTCGAGGTCAAAAGTGGAAAAAACTTAGGAGTACGGAGCACTTTTGGACGCTCGGATGTCGCAGGCGCAAGGGATTCTGCACTTTGCTAAAAAGGGAGCAAAACGTGAGGGTTTTGTAGCATTTCAACTACAACCACCACTACTACACTCCACGCAAAAACACATCATTTCTTCTTCTCCTCTCTAGTCTATCCTGCTTCATTCCACTCTATTCTCCTCTATTCACTCTAGTCTGCTCTAGCCTACTCTGCTCTACTACCGTACACTAACTCTTGTCTGTATTCTGCTCTACTCTTGTCTGCTGTATTCTGCCCTGCCCTACTCTAGTCTAGTCTGGTTGCCTCTACTCTTCTCTTCTCTACTCTACTCCGGTCTCCTCTACTCCAGTTTATTGTATCCTGCTCTACTCTACTCTTCTGTTACTGATCTTTTGAGCTACTTTTCTACTTCGGGCGCATGCCAGCTAGACTTCATGATCTGTTGGGTTAATTCTGTACTTCAGGTGCATGCCAACTAGATTTCATGATATTGTGAGCTACTTCTCTACTTCAGGTACACGCCAACTAGATTTAATGATCTTTTAAGCGATTTCATGCGATTTCTCTATTTCAGGTACGTGCCAACTAGACTTAATGATCTTTTGAACTACTTCTCTACTTCAGGCGCGTGCCAACTGGACTTAATGAACTTTGGGCTAGTGAGAATGTGAACGTCCGTAACTCGGAGTTTCCTCTATGGAAATTTCCTTTAATTAAGCAGTCAGTGATTTCAGGTGAGTTGAGACGAGTGCACGGCACTTTTTTTATTTTCATAGTTCCCTGTTTCAGGTGGTGATGGACAAAGATCGGAGCAACCATGTTGGCCTTCCACTATTCCTGGAAGGTTGCAAAGCTTTAGGCTACGAAGATGAGGAGGAGGCAAATTTTTCAGTTTTTCTTCCATTTCTGATGTATCTTCACGCGGAGCACTTTTCATCTCCATACGAACTTTTGACAAATGCTTCCATGATTGGGGGTTTGAGTTATCACATGCTTTTGAGGGATAATGTGTTTATGTCAGTTTCCGTTTGTTTCGAGAGTTGGAAATGCTGAATGGGTACCAGTGGTTGCTTGGACACGTTTAATTGCATCGGGCGTCGAATCTCCGTCGACAGGTCAAGGAACTCTTTGAACATCTCCTGCTGAGAGGCGGTAGTCGCAACCTGTCTGTGGAGGACCTTAGAGCTGAACCTTCAAGACCAAAGAGCTTTGAATAGAAAATAACATATATAGTTTGATTCAATTGAAGTAATTTCAAGTTTCCTTCAAACTTTTGAGAGGCAACTAAAACTTGGCAGGGTTTTGAAAATGAGCCAAGAACCACCACAAATCTGACGCAAATGTGTCAGGAAATCAGCTGTGTTGGGAACATGCAAGCTTCGCCGCGGGGAGAGGTGATTTCAAGACAGAACCCAATTCAAGCTTCGGAAGTTCAATTCCCGTGTTACCCTTTGAGAAGTGAGGTTTCCAAGGGAGAGGTTCCATCGTAAGGTTTGCTGGTGGAGAGCTGCGTGCAGGATTTCCAGGTCATTGGCTGGAGAGCCACCTGGCCCTGCTTGAATTTTCATTCCAAGACATTCAGCTTGCCGTGATTTGCTGTGTGGCAAGCAGCTTATCTCATCTGTTCTTGGTGTGTTCCAGGACATCGTTTTCTTGCAGAGCTGGGAAAAAACAAAGCGAAAGAAGGCAGAAAGGAGACGCCTTGGAGTACGCTGGGTGAATCGAGATCCTTTCCTGACAGCGAGGGTCTTGGACCCGAGCAGATCCTCAGATTTGTTCGGAAGTGAAGAGTACTCCAATCGGGTGTCTGTGGACTGGGACGAGGAGACAAAGCTGCAGCACGCTGCCAACAGCTTCAGACCTCTTCAGACCATTTGCTAGCTTCATTTGAATGCATTACAAAAGCTAGCGGTAGCGAGCTGGAGTTGCTCTTCTTCTAGCAAAATGATCGTGTTGGGGATCTGGGCAACTCAGCCTTTGTTCGCGTGAAGTTTCACTTGACCCTCCCCCCTCTGCGAAGCGCACTGCAGAGGCTATTATGGAGAAAGTTGTACAACAAACGTAACACTTTTACCTCTAATACTAAGCCAGCCGCTTCGGTTGTTCTGGCACCAGAATGCAACTAAACTAACTTGGTCAACTCACAATGTGCACGACGCTTTCCTCCAATATTTGGCCTAGCGCGTCCTCCTGCGAGATGATGGAAAGAACTCTGGCGCGACTGTGTGTGGAAAATAATGTGGTTTCTTGCCTTGTTTTGGTGCAGTGCCGAAGGTGACTTTTTCCGGAAACAATCCAATATTGATTACAGGCTTGCGGGATACCAGCCATGATGCAGACCTTGGCACACCTTGACACGCCTTTGAATAACTTTGCTCCACCCTCCTCGTGTCCATCAAGCCGTCACAACCATGACGCGATGGCGTAGCTTCTGTCCACCGCCACCCGTGGTTCATGTATTGTTTCTACAAGGTGTGCATCGGGTGCAGAGCAGAAGTGAATGAAGCGGCGTTCGCCAAAAGCTTGTGCACGGACACTTGCTTTGCACGCTTTTATTGATGTTCCGACTGCATTTTGCCCCGGATTGGTTGGCCGAGGGATGCGGGGGGTACCTGAGGTCAATGTATGGTGATGAGGGCGTTTCTCCAATGCTTTGTTAGTAGAGCTGCTTGGGTGCGTTGCATGTTCAGAGGAATGAGTGTGAGAATCACATACATTTTCTCAATTTATTCAGTACGCTTGGAAGTTGCACTTGGCTGCTCGTCCAGGTGGTAGGTTGCTTGAGTGGTTGCAGTGCTTTACTTTGTTGTGTGTGAATTGCCGCATCTGCTGCCGGCGTTGATAGAAATGCCACCATGCAAGCTTGCAGGTTCAGAAAGGATTACGCCATTGCTAGCAGCAAATTTTACCATACCATGCCTTGGCCATACTTCAACGCTGGATGCCCTGCTTCAACTGTTTGCGCTGCTAGTATGTACCTACCTTGTTACACCAACGCAGCTCTCGAAGACATCAAAAGGAATACCAGGCACAACACACCACCTCCTTGGAGGCGTTGTCACAAGCCGTGACAGACGATAGCATGTTCCGATGACATTTTCTTTTTCCATCTGTCCGTGAGTTTCTTGCGCTGTCCGCGTTGGAATGTTGAATTATTGCTTGTATGGGATCTGCTCTCGTTCTTTTGTGCAAAACTTTTTTTTTTGCCATTCGTCCCGTCCCTCTCTTTCTGCTCCATTCTACACCCCGTTTTTTCAAACGTTTCCCCCATATTCTTGTTCTTTGCATAGTCATAGTCGCGTGTTCGTCCTTCACCCTATGGACATCAATCTACAATGACAACTTTCCACTCACAGAACCCTTTGTTTCTCAAGCGACGGTTTTGGCTGCGAGCGCCGTTGCAGATGCCATAGGAGGTGCGCAAGTTCCGGGTCTTTTTGATCAAGACCTTTGGCTCCTTGCCGCAAGCCTTCGAGGCAATCGATGCCAACAAAAGCGGGGAGCTTTCGCTGGCCACTTGTTCGCTTCAGATGGGGCGGATGGCGTGGAGTCGTAGAGTGGGTATATCATTTTGCGCCCAGTGCAGGCAGGCCTCTTTTATAAATATAACTTAAGAGTTAGGAGAATGGGGAGGATGAAGCGCAGAATGAAAGAATATGAAAGAATCCAAAGGCTGTTCAGATGTACACTTTGCGTTCTCCTTTGATGATAAGGTCGAATTTCAAGCTGCAGTAGCCCAGCTCCTCAAGTATTGTCGACATGGTGAAGCAAAGCAACTCTTCCGGACGCTGGTGCGCCCTGGCAACGTGTGCCTCCACTTTGAGTTTGCATTGTTTGCATGTCTTTTTTTTTCTCTTGGCCCAAGAACTGGTTGCTGCGGGAGGGTGTGTTTTACTTTCCCTCCGCCCAGCCTTGAGGTTGACCTGGCAAGAGCTGGGGATCAGCAAGGTGGAATGGACTGCACACCGTATGCAAAAGGCTCTGAATGCACGGCGGTTGGATGTGCAGGCCAAGCTGAACGCCCTTGCACCACTAGGGGCAAGCCCTCGAAGCTTGACCGAGGTCTAACAAGTTGGCAATGTCACAACAGCGCAGTGGAGCTGAACACAACGAATGTATATACATATTATATTATATTATATTATATTATGTTATATTATATTGAATTATAGTGTATTATATTATATTATATTATATTATTTTATTTTATATTCTTATATATTATATTATATTATATCATATTATATTATTTTATTTTATATTATTATATATTATTTTATTTTATATTATATGATATTAAATTATATTATATTGAATTATAGTGTATTATATTATATTATATTATGTTATATTATGTTATATTA
>Ga0126342_10003128_pt1 | contig 27015 bp, 17 predicted proteins | sample Cyp1metagenome_FD_92528 | JGI IMG/M metagenome (GOLD analysis project Ga0126342, IMG submission 92528) | Coral microbial communities from Lord Howe Island, Old Settlement Bay, Australia - Cyphastrea 1 metagenome | ecosystem: Host-associated > Invertebrates > Cnidaria > Coral ...
AAACCACCACGTTTGTCCACGTTTGGCACACGCGCTGCCTTAGTCAGACGAAGGCAGCCCTTTGACTGCAGAACTACGAAACCATAGAAGCGCTTGGCAGTGGCAAGCGGTCCAGTTCCCTTGTCTGCCGGCGAAAAGGTACGGATGAAAACTTTGCCATCCATCTGTCAACTTGCTCAAGACGTTGTGGGTTCCACGGAACCGCAATGCAGCTGGAGTGCATACACAGCATAAGGCTACTAGGCCGGCAGTACTGGGCAGAGAACGGCAATCCCCCATGTCGCAAAATCTCCCTCAGCACTTTACCAAACCACCTTACCCTCTCCTTAAAGCCAATAGGCCGGAGAGCTTGCAACGGCACATCCTGGCTGTCCTTCCAACCATCAATGTGAACTGGGCCTGAGTCGCCAGTTTGAAGTCCATAGTCAATGTACAACTGAGCATTTGAAATCCACTGCACTGGCCCTGGATTTTCAGAGACAGCCTTCCAGAACCATGTTGTCATTTTGGACACAACAGCATCGCCATACCACCGAATAGCACCGCGTGGCAGCACTGGTTCATTAGGCAGAGGAGTCCAGGATGGAGCAGGAGGAGGATCATGCACCTGATCGTCCAGGGGCTTGTCCCGCCCTTCATGTAATACATGACGACTCACTTGCAGCAAAACATTCTGGATGGACGCATTCCACCTGTCACATGTCTGGCATGCGCGTGAGTGCACTGCTAGCAAGTTCCAAAACTCCTTGGATCTGCGTTGGTTGGCAGAGGCAGCAGCCCTATCAGCAAACCTGTTGTGCTTGAAACACCATTCTTCTAAAGGTGACGCAGCAGCAGCAAGAGACTGATGGGCGGCAACTTTAGTGACTTGCACCTGACACCCACCTCCATGAATGTCATCGGCAATCAAACTCCACAAGTCTGCATTGGAAGAATTGATCTTTACCGGGGCACCAAGACAGATGCGTCTCAACCTACGCACAACATTCAAACAGTCGGACCAAATCATCAGGCTAACTCCATGACTAGCAGCAAACTTAATAGCTCGATGGACTGCAAAAAGCTCAGCACGCAGTGAGGTCTGACGAAGGCCTGGTAAAGGACCGCTCTCAAGAATGCACGCATGTTCATTGGCACTAGAGTCAACAAGAATCATGGCATAAGAAGCAAACCGCAAATCAGGGTATTGCGGATGACAGCAGCTACCATCAGTGAAAATGTGGAACTGTGACTGAGAATGCCATGGGACCTCTGGTATCACCGGAGGGACCAGTTGCAGAAAATAGGAGTACCACGAATGAAATGTTGAAGGGCGTAGGGCCCAACCATAACAAGTCACACTCTCTGGCAGATCAGGAATAGCTACCATGAGGTCAGAATCAACCCCTTGACGGCACTCATCAAAAACACTACAGCCCCAAAAGCGGTGGAACCTAGAGTCAGAACAATCGCAAAACTGGCAGACATCGGAATCCGCTTCCTGGCAATAATGCTTCCCATCCTGTGTCACATGCGCTCCATTGAGAATCTTACGATAGGCTGCCCGATCTGAGCAATTCAGTTTGGACAACCATGCACGAGTGCGGGCAGGATCTATTTGCCAGAGACCTGAGAAACCCGGACGGTGAGAAACACCAGCAGCAACGACTTTGAGCCATGCCCACTCCATGCGCCAACGAAGCTCAGCAATGCTAATAGAGAAAAGATTGAAGGGCCCAAAGTCATCTGAAAGGCAGTGTGAAGAGGACACATGCCACCCAAACGTTTGAATCCGTGTCAAAACTGTAGCAGTGATGCCATTATTTGCATAAGTTTCATCACCAGTTGCCAAAGCAAAAAGGGCAGGATGCACAACATCTTCAATTCCACATTCCCTGACCATTTTGAAGGTTTGATAAATGGACCAAAAGTGCGGGTCAGTCTGAGGGCACTCCAATAACCCCAAATGAACCATAGCATTGCATCCTGCGCCATCCGCATTCAACCCCTTCATGGCGCCAGCTCTCAAAGAAGCAAACGTTTGGAGAGACACAGTCGTTGCTGCGATGGCATGAAGACCTTTCGGCCACGCCGCAGCCCTAATGGCTTGAACTTTCACTTCATACGCTGCTGCAGACAATTTAAGCTTAGGCCAAAGAGGTTGAAGAGTGGAGACTCGAGCAGTTTGGGTAGCATTTGTGTGCTTGCGTGACACTTGGACGTGTGCGCCAAGCAACTTACAATTCGCAGCAACTCGGAACCCTTGTTCGACCAAACTTTTGCGACCTTTCCCACTTGTAGACCACGCAAAGGTCTTCTTGGAATCAAGCATGAGGTCAAGCGCATCTGTGAATCTCGAAAGGCAGTCAAACACTCCGGTCATCAAGGAGGGATCTGTGATCAAAATCGTCCAGTCGTCCACATATGAGACAGGCTGACACATGGGAAAGAAATGCTGGTGCCAGAGATGAAACAAGACATCAATAATCACCATCCCAAGGCATGACAGGCCGTCACCTTCAGGTAATCCGGTTGTGCTAAAAACAGGTTTAGTTAAACCCTGGCCAAGCTGAAACCGCCGGCTGATCAGAGTCAAGGCACCTGCCCAAGCAGTCAAAAGAGACATAGGAATGCCCAGCAAGGCAGCAGCTTCAAATACTACAAGCCTCGGTAAATGATTGAAAGCTTTCTGCAAGTCAGCCATCAGACCAGACAAGGCAATACCATGAATGGTAGCATCTTCAACTGCCCAAAGCAATTGGCTCCAAACTTGACCTGCAAATCGAGCTGGTCTGCTCCCATAGAGCGAGTCAGGCAAATGTGCATCAAGGGCGCGAATCGCTCTTCTGGCATGATACGAACCCCACACACGATACAGCATGCCTAGGACCGTGATAGGGCGGTAGTCCAACACTGTACGGGGTTCGTCAGTTTTGGCAAGGCACGCAACACGCCCCATTAAAAGTTGTGATGGCCAAACCCCTGTACTTTCGGCTTCATGATACATAGAGCAAACATTTTCAATGGCACTTCGTGGCAGGCCTTTTCAGATCTGCGATCGACACTCCATCCAAACCACAGGCAGAGCTCGACTTTTTAGAGGCAATCAACTGAGACAGGACATCAGGTGAGATCGCAGGCCAACTGAACTCAAGACGTGGCAAGGCTTGACGAGCAAAATCCAAAATTGTAGCCCACCGGCTATCAGGTACATCTTTATGTCGTTCCCATCGAGCCTTCCATTCATCAACAAACATGGTTTCCAATTCAGTCTGTGTCCCACTACATTGAACCTGAGAAATCACATCCCCAGGCTGGAGTGCAGAGGAGTCTTCAAGCCATATGCAGTCAGGTTCCACATGGATAAGAGACAAAGGCAGTCCCTGGCAAACAATGCGGTCAGGTGACCACCCATGCGGAGGCTCCACAACAATAGATTGATCAGCCGCATCAACTGAAACAATGCTAGATTGAATAGGGCGGATGAGGTAATCCACACCACTACTCTGCATTGGGCGAAGGTCCTGAAAAATTAACCGTGGAATGCGAGCCCTACGCAAACGCGCATACTGGCGGGACGTGCTGATGAGTTGGGACTCCAGAGACCGGACCTGCAAAGCCAAAGTCTCAAAGATCCGAGTGGCAATCACCCCAGAAGGCGGAACCCATGGAATTTGCAGAGGAGCACCATGCACTCGATGTGGACATCTAGACCACCACTGAACAAATCCACCAGTGAAACCCTTGGCACGAACAATTGCAGCCCACACCGAAGCTGCATACTGGCTATGGGAGCCATCGGCAGAACAACTACGGACAAAAGCTTGAAGTCTCCGCACCTGACGAACCCAATGAGCATGGCGAAGGGAACTTCCATGGAACTGCGGCTGGAAGTCACCTTTCCGTCCAACCCTAACATGTGGGTGAGCACCAACTTTTGCAGGAGAAGTGGAAACTGTGTTAGCACGGCCACAGGACCGCTTAGGCACTGGAAAAGGCAACTCCTGCTGAGCAGCATCTTCAACCGCCTTCCAGAACACTCGGTATTTCTCATCTGGGTGGGAGTCCATCTGAGTCCAAAGATTGGGATCAACATACCACTGTGCAGGCCAAGGAAATTCACAAGGGGTCTTCCAAATCAGCCTAGGAATGCACTCACGGAAGCGTTGAAACTTGCCCTGAAGGATGGAATGGTCGGGCCAAACATCGTCCAAAACAGAGACATCAACCAACACTTCTTGTAATTCCGGACTAATGAAGCAGAAATCCTTCCTTGTCTTAGTTTTGCAAGTGGGGCGTGGTGGAATGCCCCACCTTTCCGCAGCAAGCTCTTGCAAATCTTTGAAACCCAACTGGGAAAGGGTATCAAACGCAGGAATCTCACCCATCGACACGTTCCAATCCCCTGCAATCACCCGCGGTCCAGAGGAGAGAAAACCCACTGATTCAATAGCTGACTGCAACAACGCTTCATTATGCTGCAACCTGTAGGGTTAGTGCTGGCTGTCAGGCTCACCATACACCACTGCCCCAGTTAACCACACATCATCGATCAATGTAGTGAAGGCCATTGCACGGGACGAACACTGGATAGCGTCAGGCCAATTCTTGGGAATATGACGAACTGGTGTCTTAGACAGAACACCAACTCCCTTCCATGAACCAGCATTGTCCCGAGAGGGCGGAACAGGGAAACCCCCAAGCAGGGGAGCAAAAGGCGAATGTGCAAACTTCAATCCTGCATTAAAAGTATGCAGTTCACGGGAACTCAGATGCGTCTCACTGAAGGCCCACAAATCCCCATGAGCCATGTGTTCAGCAACGTACATAGATTTGCATCGCAACCCGGTAGGATTGGCAACCCCCAAAATGAAATGAGCATCAGACGGGCCGGGATGCGAAGCTTCTCCCACCCGAACCACAGAGAGGAAAACAAAATCCACGGCAAGCCACGGCAGGCGAGCAAACTTGGCAAACCTCATCAATGATGCAATCCCCAAAACGGAAAATGCCACGGGCAACAGAGCCACCAGACAAAGGTGAGCGAAAACGAAACAACCCAGAGTAGGGTCTAGGCAAAGTGGCTCCTGCCCCCCCCATCATTCACATTCATCACGAGGTCTCTTCGATAACAACCCTCGAATGTGAGAGAGTTGATTTTCAAACATTGCTTGAATACTCTGATTCTGGGATTCAATCTGGCCATGAAGCTGTTGGGTTTGAGTTTGCAATTGGACCTGCAGATTCGAAACTTGCTGGTTCTGCTGGGTCGTGAACTCAACAAACTGGCCATCCATTTGTGTCTGCTTCTGCATGAGCTGCTGGACCTGACATTCAAGCGCACAGATACGATCAGGAACGTCATCCTGCTCCATTGGCACAGACTGGGAGGTTCCAGTGGGCAGCTTAGCAAGCACAGCAGCCTGAATACGTGATTCCATCTGTTGCATGCTATCTGTCTGAGCTGTGGAGACAGACGCTCCACCGGTCGAAGGTTGAAACTTCTGCCATGGGTCATGCTGGGTCCAGGGATCTTCATCTCGTCCACCTTGCCCTCCACACAAAGCCAATGTGGCAGGGGCAGCAATGGGTTTGCAGCCCACATTGCGGTCAACACCATCACCCAACTTTTGCTTGGAGATCAAGATCTCACCATGACTTGTGTGGACAATAGCACTTGGAGGCTCATCAACTGCTTGAACAACCCACATAGCTCCACGTCCAGGCTGAGGGGCAGCTGGCTGCAAAGGTTTACAATGCCAATTCGCTTGCTTCATAGCCTTGCAGATTCCCTGCCTGTCGATGCCAAAGGGAAAAGGCCCAACAATGTAAGTCACACGAGCTCCCTGTGGCAGAAAGAGGGTATCAGGACGGACAACCCTGTGCACTTCCTGCGCCTGGTCAGAGGAAACCCTGAGACCCCTTCTGTCAGCGATACGCGCAAGGCCGACAACTGCAGGGTTGGTTTGCTTCATATGCATGAGCTCTCTGTGGGACATCCGAGAAATCCAGATAACCATGTAGTCCTGTAACACTTTTTGACCATCAGCTGACCTTGGCTCAACGTAAGCACCTGCAACACCACTCCGATTCAAGATCCGTTCCAGCAAGCAGACCGGAACCCGGATAGAGACACAAAACATGTCAGCTTTAGATGCCTCAGCAGGTTTGTACCCAAATTTCATGAACTGTCTTTTCCATAAGTCCAGGATAGGCTCCTTGATGGGCAGACCCTCTTCGTTGTGCCAAGAGCTGCAATTACACCCTTGGATGGTGCACCTGCGCAGCTCAGGGAAAAGGGAAACTAGCCTCTTGACAGGCGCTTTCACAAAGGCATCCCATTCCTCAGTTTCATCTTTGTAAACATTGATACGCAAGGTACAAACATCAGGGGACTCCAATGCAACAAGGTTCGACCCTGCAAACTTCTCAACAACTCCCGTCCCAAGTTGCACAAGTGTTGCCTCAGCCAAAACAGGTTCATTGTCAACAGTGCAGCGGCATGGAACGGTAACCTTGGAATGAGGCAGCATCGATTGAAGCACCTGATCAGACCGATGGAAAACAACAAGTGCCAATGGCTCTTGAGACACTATCTGGCCTGCACGCAGGTAAGGCTCAGCCTCTTGTGCTGTCATCAGAACAATACCTGAACTAATGGGACCGATCTGCTGTGGAGACAATTGTGGTAAGGGCTGAAGAGCAGCCCTAAACGTGCCATCAAGGACACACAGTTTGGACGGATCAAGGTCAATCGGGGGAGGAACCCCCGGAACTTTCTTGTCCTTGAGGGACTTCTTACCAACAGGCTTCCCTCGGTTGTGTGAGATGGTGGCTTCCAATTCAGCAGGCAAAACCAACTTAAAGCCAACATTGGTGGCCAATGCTTTCAATTGACGCCAGGGCTTATTCTGCTGCATGGCCTTGGCAAGTGGCTCATTCCCAACAATTTTGATGGCCTGAGCAGCCCGGGATTCCGCAAGGTCAGAGGGGACCCCATGGAGAGACAACTCCTCAGCCAAAAGCTTGGTGAGCGATCCTGTACCACCATTTCCCCACACAATCGGGCAAATGCACATTTGCTTTTCATACATGGCCTGCACAAATGCAGCACGCAGATTGGTGGACATCATGTCAAGAGTAGACACTTCAGTTGGCAGGGCAGTCCCCAACAAGATGTGTTCAAGGAACGCCAAAGCATGAACCCCACAAAAGTCATGTGAGGGCAGGCCATGAGGGACTCGATGAATGACTACATCAGAGAAGCCCAAATGTAGTCCCATCCAACGCAGTTTGCCATCAAAAATGTCATAGTCCAAAATGTCATCAAAGGTGTGGAAGACCAACACCAAGCCAGCAGGAACAACCCAAAGGGGAATCCAATGAGTACCTTCGAGGACAACAGCCACAATCTGGTGTCCATGAGAACGTACCTGAGGGCAGCTTTGACACCACTTTTCAGTAAGAATATGACCCACATTGTCCCAGTTGAGGAAATTTAACGCTTCAAAGGCAACCACACACGGCATGTGTCGATCCGAGCTGGCAGGCATAGAAGCTCTTCTCTGAACAAGGTCTTGCAAGTGAAACCGGATTTCATCATCGCCCAAAGCTTTACCATGAGTGGCAAAAAGATCAATCCGTTCATTGGCATCAATGCACACATGGGACGCCATGCAAGCAGCACCATCAGGCAGAACGAAAGGCGCATTGGATGAAACTCCCCCGGCAGAAGACTCGGGAAGGACAGAGACATCTTCCGCAGGGTCTTCAGACCTCCATGATGTTTCAGAAGCCTCGTCATCACCAGAAGCCCAAACCCACGGACGGCTTGTCAAATGCTCATCAGAAAGTGCACGGACAAATTGTGATCGCAGCTCAGAGTGCGCTTGCCACACAGCTGCATAAGATAGAACCCTTCCAGACAAACCCAACCTGTAGGCAACATACTTGATTGCAGCAGCACCACAAGCTGATCTGCATGAAAAGGGTCGGACCTCATGATCAAAGCGGAGGCTATCAAATCCAATGGCATGGGCAAAGGAAACCAGGCAATTGATAAGTGCCGCAGGGAGACCATCAGTAAAATCACTGGATTGGATCGAAATGATATTACCTGCAGGAAACAGAACAAGCGGAATCCAATGGCCGTCAATGCGAACTGCAGAAATCAAAATTTTCTGATCACGGTGAACATCCCTGTACATACTGGCCCATTGGTCACTCGGGAGTGAGTTGGGTACCAACCACGAGGAAGCAATCAAAGGGTCAAGCACAGAAACCTGCGAAATCATCTGACCATGTTGCAATGTCTGGCAGACAGCCGCAATGGCATGCAGGTGAAATCGAATTTCATCATCAGCCCACAGACCAAATTGAGCTTGTAAAATACGTTGACGGGATCGGGACTCAATCAATTGCTGTCTGAGGTTACTCATTTGGTGGATGTCAGACACCGGAGGACACTCAATCGCACTGAGTTGCTGTCCATGCATAGCACATAAATGGGTGGCATCAACACAAACCCCTGAAAAACCCACCGGAAGAGGAACCGGAACTGCCGAATCATGTAAGGCCTCTGCATGAAACACACCAGGAGGTCCGTCACCTTCATCACGGCTGCCAGCACCCCAGAGCCAGGGTCGGGGGACTTCAGCCTTTTGGCCAATGTGTTGCATGAATTTCCTTCTCAAGACATGGTGCTCCTCCCAGGCAGAGAAAGTTGTGCCAAGCCTGGGAAAACCTGTCACTTGACTGCGCAAGAAATTGATAGCAACAGCGCCACAAACACTCTTGACAGCAAATGTACGATGAATGTGATCAAAGTGGATCTCAGTGAATCCAAGGGCATGAGCAACCCGAGTCAGGCAGGCAGCAAGACCGTGGGCAAGGTCAGAGGTAGAATCAAAGGACGCAATCCGAATGTTGTCCCCCCAAGGAGTCAATAGAATTGGGATCCAATGCTGATCAAAACAAAACGCACCCACAATTTGCAGGCCATCCTGAAGGATTTCAGGGTGAGTGGCAGTCCGTGCAGTCAAACGAGTCCATGTCAAGCCATGCATGTGAGACTACTGGATCAAGGATCACAATGCGCTTTGGTGGAAATTCCACGCCGCTTTCACATTCGGCAGCAATGGAGTGCAAATGAAACCGAATCCCATCATCAGCAACAACACCTTGTTGGTGTCTCAACAGGGTCAGTCTATCCCTGGGATGCATAAATTGGTTACGCATGGACCAGAGCTTGGTGGGGTTTTCAATGGAAGGGCATTGGAAAGCAAGCATCTGTTAGGAACTCATCGCTAAAAGGTCAGCAACGTCCCATTCAATACTTTCCCATCCTTCACGACTGTAGGCCCCCACGTCAAAGAGTCCTCGAACACTCCGAGGATGGGTGGCAACATCAGGGTCACCCGCAAACTGCAAAGGAGCGACATAATGATTGATCACATCTGGATGTTCAGGGCCACCCTGCAAATGGCCTTGTCCAACGGGCATTATAGGGAGTGGCCCGGATTCCCTGTCAGGACTGTCAGCATCAGGAGCAGGCACGGTGTCATGTGCACTCCGACCACCCCCTGGCAAAAAACGAAGAGGTGATCTGGATCTGGATCTCGGTACTCCACCCTCATGTATGACACCAGCACGAGCTGGTCCCTCATTGTCAGAAACGAATGCATCACTCTCATCAGGACATGATCCCTCCTCAAGGGAAGGATCTGACTGGGGAGAGAACACGTCAAACACCCGACCAATGGTTCCTTGCAGCACAGGGCCAGCCTCCGAACTTCCTGCTGGACCTCCCTGGCAAGAGTCATCAGGAGGAAAGTCACCATCATCAGAACCCTCAGGTTCGACATCACCAGAGCCCCAGAGCCAAGGTCGGGGAACCTCAGCTTTGCGTCCAATGTGTTGCATGAACTTCCTTCGCAGGAAATGATGTTCTTCCCATGCAGAAAAGGTCGAACAAAGCCTAGGACAGCCAGTCAGCTGACTCCGCAAGAAATTGATAGCAACGGCTCCACAAACACTCTTGGCAGCAAAAGTACGTTGGATGTGGTCAATGAAAATTTCAGTGAATCCAAGGGCATGGGTAACTCGAGTCAGACAGGCGGCGATGCTTTGAGCAAGGTCAGGTGTGGCATCAAACGACGCAATGCGAATGTTTGCACCTCTTGGAATCATGAGAATAGGGATCCAGTGTTGGTCAAAACGAAACACCCCCACGATTTGCAGACTGTCCCGCAAGATTTCAGGATGTGTGGCAGCCCACTCTGTACAATCGAAAGAGTCAGCATCCAACCAAGCATGAGAGACGATAGGGTCAAGAACCATCACTCGTTTGGGTGAGAAATCCACACCACCCTCACATTCAGCTGCCATTGAGTGCAAATGAAAACGGATTTCATCATCAGCGACAACACCTTGTTGATCTCGAAGCAATGTAAGGCGATCCTTAAGATGCATGACAAGATTGCGCATGGACCAGAGCCTGGTAGGATTTTCATGGATTTTCAATGGATGGGCATGGAAATGCCAGCATTTGTTGAGAGCTCAAGGCAAGCAGATCAGCAACATCCCATTCAATTCTGACCCACAATTCGCGACTATAGGCACCCAAGTCAAACAGACCACAAACACTCCTTGGATTGTTGTCAACAACATGATTGAGCGCAAACAGTACAGGGACAACTTCTTGATTAACCAACGCTGGGTACTTGACATACCTTGGCAAGCGAATAGGTTCATCGGGCATTATAGGGAGTGGCCCGGATTCCCCACAAGGGCCGTCTGCATCGGGAGCAGGCACGGCAGCACACTTCGAACCAACCGCAGGCACGCAATGGACAGGCGGCGACCTGGACCGAGATCTGGATAACCCGAAATCATGGTTGGCTTGAGCATGGTTCGAGACACCAAACGCATCGGCAGAGGCACTGCCCTCACTCAGGCTCTCACCCTCCACCAGGGAAGGATCAGACTGGGGAGAGAAAACTTCAAACACTCTACCACTGATTCCTGGAAAAGCAGGGCCAATGTCACCGCAACCAGCAGAACCTCTATGATCATGATCGTCATGAGAGAAGTCATCGTTGGCAGAAACCTCATGTTCAACGTCCCCTGCGCCCCAGATCCACGGACGAATGACAAATTCAGTTTTGGACAAGAGGGATACGAACTTATGCCTCAACTGAATATGCATCGCTTCAGCCTCATCAGCGGATGTCACGAGTTGTGATTGAAATATAGCACTGTGCAAAAAATTGATGGCCAACGCACCACACCGATCAGACGTGGGCACAAGTCTTTGTTGGCGAGACACCAACACTGATGAAAACCCAAGACACTTTCCAATCTTCTCCAAAACCACATTCAGGCAAGAGTGATCATTCTGCGGAGCATCCCAGGTAAAGACATTGACATGGTCATTGCATGGGACAAATTGAAAAGGGACCCAATGCGTGAGAACCCTACAGACACCAACGACTTGAACACCTCCAGACTTAATCATGGGATGGGTACTAGCCCAAGTGCCAATGGGGAATGCACGATCTTCAATCCAGGCAGTAACCAGAAGTGGGTCCAGGACGACCACATTGCAATAAGGTCCTCCAACCGGAGCCGTGGAGGTGAACATCGCAAGATGATACGCAATTTCATCATCAGACCAAATGTTCCCCTGAACTTCCAACAACGAAATACGGTCAACTGCTCGTATGAATTGCTGTCGGAGAGCTGTGAATTTGTGAACATCATCAATAACGGGAACCGCCAAGCGAAGGAATTGTTTCTCAGAAAGTGGCAACAGAGCTGAAACCAACCCACCTGTCGGCGTATAGGGCAGAGTGCTAGAGACTCCAACAACTGATCCCACCAAGTCACACTCATCTGCTTTGGCTTCCCATGTGAGTGTGGGCGAGATTGGACATGCATCAACACTACCGGGATCTGGCCTGGCATTAGGGGTGCCATCATTCGTCATGGGAGAGTCAAATGGCTCCACAACATGCGCTTCATCTCGGATCGAAAGCAAAGCTGGTACATGTGTGTTCTCGCAGGTAAACAACTCAAATGGGAAAAAGGAACCTTGTTCACAGCCAGAAAGAAAGATCTGAATACGCTGTCCAGGCATGATGATATGATCAAGAGAAAGAACACTCCCAAGGGCATCATTGGCAAGCTTGACAGTCAAATCACCTGTCAGTTTGGCATGAGCACCAAGAACATCAGCAATAGTGGTCCCTGGCTGAAAACGGAACCGCAGGAAATCACCGCTTCTGTCACTCAATTGAATCTCATTTGGCCCAACATGCAGAGTGAGGTCACAACACACTCCAGGCTCTGGATTTTCAAACCATGGTGTTTCGGGTTCTTCAATAGGCATGGTAGATCAGAACATCCAAGGCACAGGCAACAGACATGCGAAAATCAGAGACTTCCGGCCACTGGGGTGCATGAACGACTTGCTCAAGGGACAAGGAACGAATGTCCTTCCAGAAACGCAATAGATCAAGCAATTGCTTGTCCTGTATGACCTCCTGGTTACATGGCCATGTTTCCTGACACTTCATCACCAACCATGATCTGAACGCCTGCAATTGAGAAACTGAGTCAAAATCACTTGACCCTTTTTGCAACATGGTGATCCTAGACGTGACGAAACTAAGAACCCAGGCAGCTTGCAAAGGACTGGCGATCTGACCGACTCCAGACAAAGACAGGCGAACATTAAGGCCAAAGTCAATGGTACAATCCATTCCATTGAGAGCCAAAGCTTCAGAGGGATGCACATGACGCACAGGCTGATCAGCGATGGCTTCGGAAGCACTGGATACCAACAAACCGAAAAGGCCTTTCTCCCTTAGTCTTGTGGGGGACAATCCATAATCACGGCATCCACACGGGCACCCTCGCAATTGGGAACCCCATGCGTGCAAAGCAGTGGGGGCAACACCTTCAGCATCAAGGAGATAATGTGGATATGTACCATCGTCAACTCCAAAGGCTTGTCTGTCGCTTGAATCCAAACTCAAAGCCATCTCATCCCTTGGATCCCATTTGCAAATGTAGGGAATCAGGCACTGAACTGTGGGAAGGCTATCCAGGACTGGCCATTCAGAGAGACCCATCTTCCCCAAACTTGAGTCAAACAAGAGCCACCAAGTCCTGTGACGCCGACATGGCCAAACAGTTTGAAGGTCCAAGTTGACTGTCTCGGTGGTGAAGCCCATAAGAGATGCAAAGCAATCAAGCTGTTGCTTCACAAATGGGTCTGACCGAGCAGGCACAACGCATTCCAAGACAAGCACTTTGATTTGCAACAAATGGGCAGCCCGGAGCAATTTCGGGAGAGTCTGCGCACGAGGGTCCAAACCCCCACGACGATCACCCAACTGTGAGAATGGTTGGCATGAAAACCCAGCACACATCAATGCAGCGCTTGAACTCCGACTCCACACCTCAGCCACAACCTGAGGGTCTCCGATGTCTCCAGTAACATGATCACTGCAAACGTGGACCTTGTGTAGTTCCGACATGCGAGCATTGACATCGGTCGCAACCGTGGTAAAGATCCCAACTGCCAGAGCCCCATGCGAAATTCCGCCCAAACCACTGCACGCATCAATCATCTTGAAGTAGTCGGACCAGGTAGGAATTCCATGGTGAAGAACCTTCGTTTTCTCACCGCACTCCAGACAAACAACTGGAAACTGGCGAACCAGCACAGCATCGATAACTGTGATCAGCTTGTGTCCACCTTCCACCAAGCCAGCATACTGAACCAGTTTATTGTGAGCCCTGTCAACAAGCAAATGCCTCTCGTGTCCTGGGTCCAGCGAGACCACTTCCAGCACCAAGGAGATGCAACCACCTTTGTCGACCTCTGAGGGGTCCATCACAAGCGCCATGGCACAAACACCGCAAAGGCCAAACCTCAATGTTCAGCCTGGCCAGCCGCACCCCTGGGAGGAATTGAGCCCACGTCTGTTCCAAACCACCAACCAGATTATAACTGACTTATAACTTATAAGTATTTATAAGTGCTATTCCGGGCCATCATCCCACATGTAAAGCGTCAGTCTTGCTTCATCATTTTTCATCGAGGTGTTCACGATGAGATGTTGATCCCGAGATGTCCCCCACTAGTCCCAGTCACATGTGTAAATCCCCACTATGGCACTATGGGTTTCTTGGGGCTGTTTAATATTGAAGGATGGGATTGAAGAGTCGAGTCATAGTGCAATTTCTTCAGTCTACCCTCTGGTTATGTCAAAATAGCTATTGAAAATGGCCATTAATAGTGAGTTTTCCCATTAAAAATGGTGATTTTCAATAGCTATGTTGGTTTACCAGAGGGTAGATGCAGTATCTGCAAATCCATTTCCTGTCGCTTTTCATGTTCTCAACCGAATTCTGCTTGTTTTCCTGCAGATCCGCGAATTTCAATGTGCCATTGTGCCATTGTTGGCCATACCTGTAAGGGTCTCCACCAGAAACACATACAAAAACAATGAACATCTGATTTACCCTCTGGTAAACTAACATAGCCATGGAACATCACCATTTATAGCTGAGTAAATCCATTATAAATGGCACATTTTCCATGGCTGTGCTAAATAACCAGAGGGTAAATCAAGATGAATGAAAAACCATGAAAAACCAGTGATCTCTAGTCTCCTTTTGCTGTAGAATTGTGTGTTTTTCGGATCAAAAACATCTTCCGTGGGGTAGACCCATTCCAAAGTCTACAGTTAAGGCCCTTCACAGTGATAAATGGCATTAATTCTAACTCCTATGGCTAAGCTTATTATATGTCATATGATGTCATTATAAGCCAGTTACAACTCCTAAGGGCCATAACTCTAGTAGCTTCAGTTGTGCTCTTCCCAGTAGCAGCGTCTCATTCTTAGCGGATCTCGAAAAAAAAATGACACTGCACCCTTGTGAAACGCAGCCGCAGACACGCTGAGCTGGGTTTGCAGCGGTTCAACAGATGAAGCCAACAATGACCGTTACATGGGGGTAATAGAGGGGCTGTGGCATATAACTTACTTCCAAAAGTGCAGTTCCAGTGAATATAGTTCACCATAGTTCCTATAGGGCCTCATATCCGAACTTATGGGGGATGAACTTGTCATGGTTATACCCATTTCTACAGTATCATCTGGGGTAAATCGACTAATATTTCACTAACCTGAATAGTTGGGCCATGAATGGGGATGATTTCCCTGACATAAACCATGATTCCAGGGTTCGGGAGAACAGTGAGGTCGTGATGAAATTTACCCCGTATCATGTATAAATTTAGAACTGTTACGTGTTCAACTGCAACGGAAGCTTAGCTCCAACTGGCTCAGGGAATTTTTTGGATCCTAACTGAGCTCCGAAACGCGCCCTAACCAAAACCAACAGTTGGGTCCCCTGGAATCAATCCCCACAGAAACCAAAAAAAAGGTGGGGCCCAAGAAAACGTGATGTTTGTTGATAAACTCATGAACTACCCTCTGGTAAACTAACGTAACTATGGAAAATCAACATTTATAGCTGGGTAAATCCACTATAAATTGCCATTTTCAATAGCTAGGTTAGTTTACCAGAGGGTACTGATGCTTGCGAAATCCTCCAGCTGGGATGGTAGAAAGCCTATCAATAGAAAATAATGAAAGAATATGGGATGTTTACCATCTATCAACTGGTGATTCGGATTTCGCACCCCTCCACAGATCCATATCATATCATGATATCCCCATCCCACAGTTCACCGTGAACGGTGCATCAACTTCACTTCGTAGGGAAAATGGGGAATTTGCCACGTGTTTGGGACCATACTTCAATTCAATGTCCATGCAACAAGAACCAGGGCGAAATTTCCGGAGATATTACCCCAAGATTTTTGGTTTTCTATGGTACAGTGCCAATTTAGGTTCCTGAAATAGCCATGGGTCACCCCTTAACCAAATTGTGTGCGTCAACCGAACTATCAAAATTTGGGGGGTACCCTCTGGTAAACAGCCACATAACTATGGAAAATCACCTATTTCAATGGCCATTTTCAATAGCAAACTGTTGACATAACCAGAGGGTATATCGGTATATCCCCTGAAACATTGAACACCATGGTGGTCTTCGATCTACAGCTTAGCCAGCACCCAGCTCTGCAGTGTCCCTCACCTCCGGAGAGCTACAAGCTGGTGCCCCTCCCCCTAGGGATGTTTGTTGCTTAAATCGCAACGATAGTTATGACCATAAACAGCTATACCCAGCTTAGCTTCAAGTAGTATCAGTAAATATGAGTATAAGTTGGTGTATAAAATCCAAAATGAAATATAAGTAAAGTTATTTTGTGACAGTACAGCTTAGTTATCTCATTGATTTGCAGCAACTTAGCTAGGGGGCGGGGGTACGACTTTGTATTCCCTGTATTCTTCCACTCCTCCAACCCATGCCTGCGGCGGCGATGTGGCGAACGCAGGGGTGGAATATAGGCAATCCCCCCAATATTAAACACGCCTACAATGTGGTTATTTAACATAGCTATGGAAAATCCAAAAAATAAATGGAGGTTTCTAGCTGGGACAATCATCTGTAAATGAGCCATTTTCCATCGCTATGTTAAATAACCGGAGGGTAAATAAACTTTTCCATACTTTTCCTAAGTCATGGGGATACCCCCAAGTCATCCAAGTCATGAATGACCAGATCAGTATTGAAATCCATGCTGACTTAATAAATCCCTGATTTTAAGAACCCCCGAAATGGTCCCAGATATGCAAATTTGATCCCCTGACTAAACGATGGTTTCCGTGGGGTGTTGAATATGAATGGGGGAAGGGATTATAGGCAAATCATGTATACCTGACATTTTGAAAAAATATTTATACATGTTTTTACCCTCCTGTAATCAAATATATACTGGTTGGTGGTTTTAACCATCTTTAAAAATATTAGTCAATGGGAAGGATCATCAGATATATTATGGAAAATAAAAACATGTTTGAAACCACCAACCAGTATAGAAAAGGAAAACCTTGAAACTTCCATGTATCGGATTTCAACTGCCATTTATCGCTGATTCTCGGAGGAGAACTGCTAGCCATGGTCGTTTATGGCACATCAAACTAGTGGACTGACCATTGACCAAGATTTGGACACATCCTGCTTACCCTCTGGTAAACAAACATAGCTATTGAACATGGCCATTTATAGTTGATTTACCCATTAATAGCATGGTGATTTCCCATATTATGTGGCTGGGTATCACTTATTGCAACTCTCAAAACATCCGCAAGAACCACGGAAGATGAATCTGGGCAAATGATAATTCACACAGCTTTTAAGAAGGCGATATTGGGATAATTTCCCGCAATCGAACCATTATTCCAGTGAAGTCACGAGGTGAGGTCTCTATAATTAACCCAGATGAATTAGAACCACTCTATCACCATTATATCACCGTTATATTCCCATTATTAATGAGTTCTTCTGCAGTAAACTGCCCAATAGTCCATCCTCACCTGTACTGGCCAGTGACCTCTAAATATCCATATTTTCTTCGATTGCCACTGGAGGATGATTCCCTACCCCATGTCATCCTGGAGTATCGTTCTAACAAAAGCACAGGACATGGGATAGGGAATCATCTGAAATTTCATTTATCCGGTTATTTAACATAGCCATGGAAAATCACCATTTTTAATAGGTAAACCATCTATAAATGGGCCATCTATACCATAGCCTATGTTAAATAACCAGAGGGTAGATCATTCAGCGTCCGGGTGACTTCGCACGGCCGGCCATCTCCAACTTTTGAACACACTGCTTTTGGTACATTTCTCGGGCACCGCCGTGTGGAAACAAAGTTGGATATGAAAGACGAACAGTAAACTGTGACAGAAAAAGCATCAACTTGTCAGGCCGAGGGTAAAGATTCTGTTGAAGGGGTCATTTTTTCAATGGATAAGGGAAAATCGTTCAATGGAAACACCATGTCGGCCAAGTCCGAAGGGTATCCTGCAAATACGTCCCTTCAACAATTTCGTTCTGCAATCATTAAAAAAAGCTCAACTTTCATTTAGCATCTGGCTGAGCATTGTGTAATTACCCAGAAATTGGCTGGATTTCTGCAAACAATAACAAGACAATGTGTACGATGGATTCCGGAAATGGTATATACTGCAGAATCTGTTTGAAGCATCCATAGCTAACAATGAATCAAATCAAATGAGTCAGAAATTGCTGGATGAAAACCTGTAGTCTCTGCGGCTTTCCAGTGGTTTTTCCTTGTAAAGTCACTCCAGTCACCTCATTGTGGGCCCAAGAAGTCTCACCATCAATGGGAGCTCTTCAGGATCCTAAAATGGAGGTACGTTAGTACCATATGTTTGCCCATATTTTGTGGGGATATTCCCTGAAACTAAGGCCTAAAAAATAGGCCTTCTATAGGCCTTATATATGGTAGGTAGCTCCAATGTTTATCGGTTCCTGAAAGAGCCATTGACACCATGTCCCATCCGAAACCTGCATAGGATTGATACCAGCCACCACACGTCTGGCCGAGAATCCGTGGCAAAAAAGTGGGCAATCCCACAAGGTGGTACCCCCCAGTAATGTTTGTTGGCTTATAATCCCCATTAACTAGAGATAGAACCCCCATAAACCCAAGTTATCGGACTTATAAACCAACTTAGCTATCTATGGGGAACCACCTTGTACAATATAGAAATAGGATGAAATAGGGTACCTCTGAATGGGAAAATCATCATTTTCTCAGATTTTCTTTATTATCCATGGCCATTTTTCAGGGAATTTTTGATTCCGTTTTCAGACACGTGCGAATCATGGGACCCATAAACCAGGTCCAATTTTGTTTTTTACCATGAATGGATGGTGATCATTCCCAACTGCTATGTTTTTTGCATATGTTTGCCACAAAATAAGCACTATCTGCACCATGGTTGCGGTGGCAAAATCGCGCAGTTCGGCACCATTATTGGTTGCTACCGACCTGTCTGGTTTTAAGCCACTCCAGAATTACAGGGTCAAACAAGTTGGCGGAAGGAGAAAGTTCTGGCAATTTGATACAGTAGCCTAGTCAACATGATGCTCCCGTTTCCAGGAGATTCCAGGAGTGTACGAAGTTCGGTTTCATTGGAATTTGCGGCATACTGATAGGCCATGTGGTTGCCGTGATCCACTTAACCAACGTGAGTGTCACTCAATCAATCTTCCCAAGTGATCTCAAACAACAAATAACCGTTAAATAACCTTTGCTTGTGCGCCAAACCTTAAAGACAGCAACCCACACATTCCGCACATATGGAGGTTTCCTGAAATGGGGATACCCCCAAATCATCCATTTTAATAGGCTTTTCCATTATAAACCATCCATTTGGGGGTACCCATAAAATTATGGAAACTTTCATGATGAAAACCAAAGTCTCCAAACACACCAACGCACCTGAGAACATCCCGCTCCAGCATGAAGAGTGGAGAGATTTCAACCTCGCAGACTCGCACTTTCTGTTGACCGTTTGCCTTCTGTTTCCACAAAAAGGTCTACACTGAAGGTGAGTACAGTTGGTGCAAAATCACACCTGACTTCGAAAAGTCCATAAATGGAATAGAACTGTACAACATGTACCCTCTGGTTATGACTAACATAGCCATGGTATAGATGGCCCATAGAAATAGATGGTTTACCGTTTACCTATTAAAAATGGGCCATTTTCCATGGCAAACTGTTAGTCATAACCAGATGGTACCGTTCAACATGGCAAGTTCACGTGGGGAACATGATGAACAACCAGTGGATTTGGTCGCGCCAGGCTCTGGCCGGGCAGGAAAAACCACCAGTGGATTACTGGTTGGTGGTTTTTCGCCACCATGGTTTATAACCATAGTTATTAATATAACTTATAACCACTTATTAAGTGAACTAGCTATGGTTATTGACCACTTATTAACCAAATTATTACTGCTTGGTGGTTTTTCACCTACCCCTCTGAAAAATGATGGAGTGAGTTCGTCAATTGGGATAATGAAATTCCCAATTAATATGGAAAAATCATCCAAATGTTCCAAACCACCAATGAATTTGGGTTTGGTTTTTTGAATCTTAGGCTTTTGATTCCATGCAATTCAGGAAAGATCTATCTTGTCAAACAGAAGTTGCTCCGAGCGCTGTTTCAAGCTCCCGTCCAACCATCGCAAAACCCCCCATTCCCTCCCGAAAGAACTCCTCGTTTCATTCCGGGTCATATGAGTCGAAGTGATCAAAACCGGTCGATGATGGCTTCGGGAGTTATACCAACAACATCCAACAACTACTTTGTTAACTAACCGTTATCATATTTAAAAATACATGATACCAAAATGGGAGTTTCCTAAAATTAAAATATCTTGATAAGTTATGTTTATACCAAAATGGGAGAGTTATACCATTATCACAATGAACTATGGGAAAATCCGTTCTTAACCGACCAGTAGACAGGACAACTTAATCTCTTTATGTTTAATATCTTGATCAGATATTTGTTCAAGTGATGTTCATTAAAAAAAAGGAAAACAACACTGTACCAACCATTACCAACCCCTGACATCCAAATAGTTCTTTGTAAATGTCACGTTCATCTCCATTCTGATGCAAGAATGGTCTCACAGGCTTTGACCCCAACTCAGAAGCAAAAAACATATGGACAAAACGCGCCGATGCAACTGGATAATATGAATAATTGGGAAGTCTTAAGATAGATATGAAATAGAATATGTTATGTAGTCTTGACATATTTGGATACTAGAATCATTGTGTATGGATAATATTGGATAATATATAATTGGGTTCCCCTCCATTTGCATGCAGTTTAATCCCTTCCTACATTTTTTCACCTACCACCATGACTGGAACTCCAAAGTACTACGTTACCAAAAGGTCTACAATGTGGGGCCCCCAAACGTTGTAAGTTGATTTATAACCCCACGTAACTAGTTCGTCATACGTACCATAAACCCTAGTGAAATTGTAGTTATTTGCGTCAACTTAGCTATCGAACGGGGGCCCCACATTGTACCTATTGTAACACCTTCAATTTCTGACCCGCACAGAAGTGCAGTCGTCACAGTCGTCACAGCTATTTTCGGCAAGAGGCGTTCCGCACGTATCTGGACAACGTAGGGAAGACCTGGCCGCATGGCTCAGCGTGGCTGGAGATGCTCAAAATGTTTTCCCTCTGGTTATTTAACATAGCCATGGAAAATGGCCCACTTATAGATGGTTTATCTGGGTTTACCTATTAAAACTGGTGATTGTCCATGGCTATGTTAAATAACCAGATGGTAAATGTTTTCCACGAGTTTAGGGGTTCTCCTACTTAGACCCTCTGGTAATTTAACATATCTATTCAAAATTGCCATTTGTAGTTGATTTACCCATTAAAAACATAATTTTCCATAGCTATGTTAGTTTACCAGAGGGTAAGTGCTAGAATGCTGCTAAAACCATGGGATTTCTCAGAGTTTTCGTTGGATCCAAGCAGCCGTCTCCTCATCTGGACCAGCATAGCCTCATCTTTCACGCCCTTGCGCTCCTTCCGCTTCTTTGAAGATGTGGCCTCTTCAGCAAACTGAGGAGCTGTAACCATCCAGCAGGTGCGGCCACGGCTCTGAAGCTCCTGGGTCATCTGCATCTGGCTCCGCGCGTTTTTAGCCTCACCTCGTCCCTTGAAGCGAAGTCACTTTCTTATGTCAACATCACAGAAAATCCCACAGAAAAATGCGGGAAATTGGAGTCTTAGCCAATTAACATCCCTTAACATCCCAAAAAACCATCGTCAATTCCGCCGTGCCATGGATGTTTGCTGGGAAAATTCGGAAAATCCATCGATGATCTCTGATCTCTACTTGGAGGATCCCCAGAATCGCAACTGGGCCATAAAGAATAGCGCCATCCCATCGTGGTTCTGTTTGGTACATGGAACTCCGCATGCTTGGGGATTCCCAACAAAAAAATGATCAATCAGAAGAGGTCTTTTTCATGGCTCAATGGGTTTTAATGGGGAAAAGTCTAGTAGTAAATATCTTTATGTTTAATATCTTCATCAGATACTTTTTCACAACAATGTCCTTTTGATCTTTTGGTAAAAATAGGTTTGGGCCGGGAGCTGGTATACCATGAATAAATCATTTACCTGTTGTTAAAGGGGTAAACGTTCAAAGCCCTCTATTTTCATCAACCAACCAATGGGAAAAGGACATCTATGATGTTTCATGGCTCAATTGGTTTTAATACTGGGGGAAAGTCTAGTAAATACGCAGTATTTTGTTCATCTTGAATACGTTAATGTCATAGTGTGATGACATTCTCAACAATCTGTAAATATACAACTATCAGGTATTGCATGTTCCAAAATAGACTATAATCACAATTGGTAATAGGATGCATATTTATAATTCATATCAAATTTTACCAACATTTATAATTGGGATTATCAACATAGTATGCCAACATAATTCATATTTTATGTTGTGGTACTCCCGATGAACATGTTATACCTTATAAACCATCCAGTTCACCAACCATGACTGGGATCATTTTAAATCATCCCAAATAGTTGTCTGGTTGGTGGTATACCAGTACCTACCCCTCTGAAAAATGATGGAGTGAAAGTCAGTTGGGATGATGACATTCCCAAGGTATGGAAAAATAATCCATTCATGTTCCAAACCACCAGCCAGATAAAGTGCACCTCTATTGGTGATGGCTCATTCTTGGATTTGATTTCCCACCTTCTAAAAATATTCATTATAGATTCCCCAGTCATGGTGGATTTTCCATTGGGAAAATAAGCCAAATCACCTTAAACAAACCCATGAATATCAACATAGCTGCGGCCGGTGAAACCCCCTTGCAAATAGATAACGTTTTGTTGACGCACAATTGCCTTGGTTAGCTCAGGTTTATGCGATATAACATGATATAACTATAGTTTTTCAGGATATTCAAGGAATGATAAGCCAACGAGGAAAGCTGGGGGCCTCACCTTGTGGTCAGTTATGGGTTATGTCAGTTATGGCTGTTCATCCCATACGGAAATTCTACAAAAGCGCACCACAACTTCCCTCCACGAAAAACAGCATTTTTCCCAGGCATGGCGTGCCCCCTTTGGGACGGCCTGATCCTTCTCGTATCCAGGCAGCAAGAGCTCATCAATGGATCGATCTTGGCCGCTATACCTGCCGCTGATTTCAGGGCCATGGCAGCAGTGTTGTGAACGTCTGTCGATTCTCCGTCGCAACAGAAAACTTGCTGCTGGTGGTGGTCAACCTTTACCCTCTGGTAAACAAACAGTTTGCTATTGGAAATTGCCATTTATAGTGGATTTTCCCATTAAACATGGTGATTTTCCATAGTCATGTTAGTTTACCAGAGGGTATGTTTCAAACAATCTAATCATCAAGGGTCAGCCCTAAAGAAACATCACCCAATGATTGGTGATAATCTCCCATAGGAACATATAGGAACTGGAAAGAATGAATTTTCGAGGGATGTTCTTAAAATCAGACAGGACATTCACCAAGCCCTGATCAAAGCCACAATGGTTCTTCTTAGCGCAAAAACATGCTGTGGCAGGATGCACGATCAAAGCATCGCCCATCACATCACATTATAACCACAAGAAGGATAAAAGAATATATATATGATAATATGATAATAATAATATAATCTAGTATATAGAAAAGTACAATCCTGCCATAACCCTACTAAATTGCCACTAGTCTATATAGTAGGATTGTACTCTTCTACACACATTAGAGCATTTCTGCAGTGCTATGAGATTCAGGTTGCCAACATTTGCTAGACTACCCAGTGATTTTGGACAGCAACTGGGCTCTGTATATTGTCCCATAAAAAATGTGCTTACCAATAGCTGACCCCTAAGCATAGATCCAATGGTTTCCAATCATTATGTAGTGTCTGCATGACAACATGAACCTAGTATCTAACATACATCCATATATGTTGATATATGTTGATATAGCTTAACCTGGATATGTAACATAGATACCTATATATATATAACTGGTTGGTGGTGCAATAACCATCTTGAAAAATATGAGTCAATGGGAAGGATGACATCCCATATATTATGGAAAAAACATGTTCCAAACCACCAACCAGTGAAGTACTTGGCTTTTAGTGGGTAAACACTACACTATCCTCCAGGTGATGGTTGGCCCATCATCTCCCCATCAACAAGTCCTCCGCGCACCGGGTGGGAAGGCTCTGCATGGGCGTGGTGAAGTTGCTGGGAAGGCCCAACAGCATCACTGAACCTGGGGGCTGTTCCGTGAAGTCGACTGGGCCGGGGAAGCTGTAGGACATTGTAGGACCGTAGTGGGGATGAGTTTTCCGAGGACATGGTGAAATTTTAAGATGTTGCAGCTTGGTGCGATCGCTGCAGCTTTGATGTTGAATGGACAGAGATGGTTGGAGTCGGTGATATTTCGAGGAATTCCCAATGATAGGAGGGTTATTTATTTCGTAGTCATGATTTACATACAGTTTCAAGTGATGATAGTTATGATTACTGTAACCACACAAACAGATGATGGACGTTTATGGAAGTTAAAGACCCCTGTATACTTATTGCATGAAATCAGGAACCTCCTACGAAAGGACCCCCATGGTCACTTCCCACCTCCCAATCCTTGAGGAAGAATCATTTTGGAATGGGGGTTTCCTAAAAAGGGCTACCCCAAAATGAATGGTTTATAATCGAAAAGCCTCTTAAAATTGATGATTTGGGGGTACCCCTATTTTAGGAAACCCCCAAATAAATGATGGTATTTCTAGGTAGTACTGGGTTGGCGTGCCATATTCAAGCACAGAAGTTGGATTGCAAAGGAGCAACGTCATTGCACTATGAATTGGACCACAGGCTCATGAGAGTGAATTAAACAGCCAACAGCTATTCACATAACCATGGGCAGAACCCATGCAGTTCTATGTATTGGGATATACTCGCTTGTGTAAATGTGTACACATACGTATACAAATACAATAAAAAATGTTTTGATGATCTGGTTCCCAGCTAGAACGTGGCTGTGCCTGAAAACGGTGTATACCCCTAAAGTGGTATTAGCTGGTGAACGTAGATAGTCCGATTGATACCACGCGGCCCATTGATACCAAAAGACTACAGTAAAGGATTAGTTTCTACCCATCCAGTCGATTGACCTAGTATCTAACATTATCCATATATGTTGATATAGCTTAACCTGGATATGTAACATAGATACCTATATATAACTGGTTGGTGGTGCAATAACCATCTTGAAAAATATGAGTCAATGGGAAGGATGATATCCCATTATCCCATCCCTAATATACATTACGGAAAAATAATCCATTCATGTTTGAAACCACCAACCAGATATCAGCTATGATATAACCTATGATCTGAGGATATTAAATATTACTAGGATAATCTAGGATAGTATCCTCATGAAATATCAGCTAGAATATTACTATCCTCATATCCATTGATCACCTATATCTTTGTAATGAGGATAGTAATGACGAAGCATTCCAGGATTGAGGGCTTCCCAAGCACCAGGACCTGGGATGCCCCACCACCCAGGGAGACCATAGGACGCCCGTCCATGCCTAAGGCAACATCCGATGAATTTGTTAGGGGGGCTAATAGGTCAAGAGGAGATAGAGGAGAAAGCCTAAGTTTTGCACCTAAGAATGGCAAATCATGGCAAATCATGGAAAATCAATTACTTAAAAAGGGTTCAGGAAGCCTGAAATCGGATAAAAGTTGGAAACGCCTGGTCCTTTTGGACAGCCCTCTATTTCTCTCCAGCCAAATGAGTGGTTGAAAATCTGTGCGTGAGCCAAACGACCTGGTTCTGATTGCGTCAAGGATTTCATGTGGATTTATCAGCAAGGGAGAAGACCAAACCAATCCACGTTGAAGCGCAAGCGAATGGTCAAGAAATCGAGTACCCAGTGATGTCCCATCTCTGACACTTGGGTCGTCATTTTGTTTTAGAGACTTCCCCCTGAAGCAACAAACATCATGTTCTACTGGAAAAAAATGCAGGATGGGGCCCCAAAAATAGCTAAGTCAACTTATAACTGGTTTAACTATGGTTTATGGTAGATGTAACTATACTTGATGAAGGTTATAAACCATTTTTTTTCGTAGGGGGCACCATCGTGTAAAGATTGCCGGATGTTTGTTTGCTTTCCAGCTTCAGCGCAGGCACCCTTTTTTTTAACATTTTCCAACATCTGGGAGACTTGTTCGATGCTAAAGGGTCACACAATGAACCTATCAAGCTTCATTGGGATATTCTACTTCGGGAAATTGGAAAATAAGGTAAAGAACTGGTTATAAACCCACTATATTAACTGGTTAATATAATTAGTGGGTTATAACTGGTTACCTACTATATTCTAATTTGGATGTCCATAACCCAGGTTAAGAAGTGGTGTATCTTCCATCTATGACTCTGTCTCCATTGAAATTGCGACCAAAAAATGCAAGCAAACCCGTTGACCAACACTTCACTGGTCACCTCATCCAGAGATTGAGCGTGAAAAAGAGTGAGCTATGTAATAAACTGCTCCATCTATGGTGTCTTTTCATCTATCTATCTATCTATCTATCTGTCTGTCTGTCTGTCTATCTATCTATCTATCAATCAATCTATCTATCTATCTATCTATCTCTCTGTCTGTCTATCTATCTATCTATCTATCTATCTCTCTCTCTCTCTCTCTGTCTGTCTGTCTGTCTGTCTGTCTATCTATCTATCTATCTATGCTGACCGACAGAATTATGGAGAAAAAAAAAACGTTCAACTTAGACAGGCGGCGCCTGCGTCCGATTTTTCCATAATTGCATTTTTCCCCATAAGGGTTCAAAATATCCCGGAAGTGATCCGAACCTTTTTTTTTTCCATAATTCTTGGAGGTGGCCATTATTTCCATAATTGATTTTTCCTGTGAAATCAGGGGGCTAGGGC
>Ga0126342_10003129_pt1 | contig 27014 bp, 23 predicted proteins | sample Cyp1metagenome_FD_92528 | JGI IMG/M metagenome (GOLD analysis project Ga0126342, IMG submission 92528) | Coral microbial communities from Lord Howe Island, Old Settlement Bay, Australia - Cyphastrea 1 metagenome | ecosystem: Host-associated > Invertebrates > Cnidaria > Coral ...
ATAGATCAGATAGATCAGATAGATCAGATAGATCAGATAGATCAGATAGATCAGATAGACCAGATAGATCAGATAGATCAGATAGATCAGATAGATCAGATAGATCAGATAGATCAGATAGATAAGATAGATAAGATAGATAAATAAGATAGATACGATAGATAAGATAGATAAGATAGATATGATAGATAAGATTGTTTGTTTGATTTATAGATAGATAGATCAATAGATAGATAGTTAGATAGATAGATAGTTAGATAGATAGATAGATACATAGATAGATAGATAGATAGATAGACAGATAGACAGACAGATAGACAGATAGACAGACAGATGGATGATAGATAGATAGATAGATAGATAGATAGATAGATAGATGGATGATAGATAGATAGATAGATAGATAGATAGATACTGTAGATAGATAGATAGATAGATAGATACATAGATAGATAGATAGATAGATAGATAAATAGATAGATAGATAGATAGATGGATAGATAGATAGATCGATAGATCGATAGATCGATAGATCGATAGATCGATAGATAGACAGATAGACAGACAGATAGATAGATAGTTAGATAGATAGATAGATACACAGGTACCCAGATCGTTAGATAGATAGATAGATAGAAAGATAGGTAAATAGATAGATAGATAGATCGATAGATAGATAGATAGATAGACAGATAGACAGACAGATAGATATATAGTTAGATAGATAGATAGTTAGATAGATAGATAGATAGTTAGATAGATAGATAGATACACAGGTACCCAGATCGTTAGATAGATAGATAGATAGATAGGTAGGTAGGTAGGTAGGGAGATAGGTAGATAGGTAGATAGGTACATAGGAAGATAGATAGATTAGATGGATGGATGGATAGATAGACAGATAGACAGATAGACAGGGAGATAAACAGAGAGATAAACAGAGAGAGAAACAGAGAGAGAAACAGAGAGAGAAACAGAGAGAGAAGCGGAGAAAGAGACTCAGAGCCTCAACCACTTGTCGATAAGTTAATGGGTTCGCTCTGCCATGCATTCATCACGACAGTTGTCTACAGTCTGTTTGGCCTGTGGCTTCTTGACTATTGAAGGACTTGACCTCAACATTGTTTTAATGTGTGAACATCAGAATTCTTAGATCTGAATGGATCTGACCCATCCAGGAATTCGACGGTTTGGTGTCAGGTGTTGGGCCTACTCACAATTTCCAGTGCTACCCTTCCAGCACCGCAAATGTGCTTTCATCAGGCTTCATGCAACAAATGGCATGGGGTGAACTATGGGAATCGCTTTATACCAGAAGATTGGATGAGGCCCGAGGGTGCGTTGCTTACATACCTCATGGCCAGATTCTCATTTGAAATTCTTGGAACCCTTATAAATTGTCATGGTGGGTGAAAAAAATCTGGTGAAATAGTTTTTGCTTCGAACAGGAATCGCGTTCTTGCAGCTGTCAGGCTGTCACATCAATGTGAATGCATAGAAATCCCTTCCACTTTCAGCTGACCCTTTTCCAGTAGGCATCCCTACAATTTCTTCCAGAACGTCCGCCGAAGTGCACGACGGGTAGCTTTATGGGATTTGAAAGGACCAGAAGCAAAACGCAGGACCTCCATCCAATGCATGTTGGGATTGTTGGGCATGTCGTTTCTTTTGTGCTTTGGTTCGGAGTGCACGTGGAATGAAGTCATGTGTGCTTCAGTGTAAGAAGTATAGACAGTATAGAATTCAAACTGAGAAGAAAAAACATGTTAGTGGATTTGATCAAACCTTGTATCCAAGCAAGTGCAGCCCCACTCAAACAGTGTTCAAAGGCACACGCCTGGACAAACAAACACACAGGTCGTTTGACACCTTCACACAGTGGCAGTAGATTATAATACTCACGGTGCCAAAATCTGCCCACCCTGCAGGATGATGTCATGGCTAGATGCCACCATCTTAGAGAGTCACTTTGCAGAGATGAAAAGCATGGGCGTGGAAGTGATACGCGTCCCTTGTGGCTACTGGAATTGGGTCACTTATGCCCATGATGATGGACCAGAAGTCTCAGGAGTCTACGCCACAGGCCCCATTCGTGAAGCTTGATGGTCAATAGACTTGCAGACTTTGCAGACGATGTGCAAAGGTTGTCACAACGTGACTGTTGATACAATGCTTCCATGCTCTAACTTGCTGCTTGTGAACTGCGATTTGGAGTGAATCATGTGAATCATGTGAATCATGTGAATCCAGAGTCCCAAGATGTCCCAAAATGTCCCAAGATGTCCCAAGATGTCCCAAGGAAAGCATGAAAAACCTTCATCGAATCGCCTCACCGCGGGAATATCGGAAATACTTTGACAGAATCTTCGAATTCGCAGAGCGGCATCTCATACGCAGATCTCTCTCTGGGGAACCAGGGGCCCGATTCAATCTGAAGAGCGCGTGTTTCCCAAGTGTGTTTGAGGACCCACCTTGAACTCACAGATTCTAGCTGTGTTTCGGCATGAGCAGTTGAATTTGTTCATTTCTTTGCGTGAGTTTTGATGTTTCTTGCAAGGGTCAGACGTTTCTGTGTCAGGGGTTTTCCCAAAGTCATTCTTCTGGCCAGGCACATTGTTAACATGCTTTCTGATGGTTTGGCACAACGAAAATTTGTTTGGCCTTGCAGTTGAAGCACAGCAAAAACAAGTGCAATCAAACTGGCTGTGTTCCAGTTTTGTATGTTGTGTGCTCTAGTTTTGGGATGCGTTTATTGCAAAGTGGTTCTTTGTTACAGAAACTCATTAGTGGTGAACCGGACGCACTTTATTTTTGTTGAGTGTGCTCAACCTTGTTGCCTCAGGCATGGAGTACAAATATTGCTGGATTTGCATGGTTTGCCAGGACTTGCCAGATAGTTGTGTCGAATTTGGTGCAGAGCAAAAGTGCCAACTCGAACCTCTGCCGATTCAAGGATTTCAATTATGAGCAAACTTCTTGTAAACCTTTCGTCTCCTTGTTGTTCTGATGCCTTGTTGTTCTGATGCCTTGTTGTTCTGATGCCTTGATCATTGCATTTTAATTACTGTGTCATCCTTCATCCTGTGAGAGGATCTCAAAATGGAGAAATCCACAGCGGCGTTTGCATCGAATCCAAGGATGAACATTTAGGTTTCTTCCAGTGCCAGGCCCGATGTTTTTGTCCATATATAATGGGGTGTCACATGGTAGGAATCCAGGATCGTTTGATAGAAATCAGCTTTTTAACAGTGTCCGACCAGTTGGATGGTTTCATGGGACTCCTGCTTCCCTGTTCATCCGATGTTCCTTGAGGCGAACCTTCAAATGGCGGTTGAAGCAGTCCGCGAAATGGCGAGATACGCAAAGAGCACCTTGATTTGTTCATCTCTTCACATCTTGACAGGGTTCAACCGGGTTCAACTGCGCGCCTGATAGTGTGAAAGCCCCTACCAGAGCCTGGACCCCATTTGGACCACTTGGAACTCAAGATATCTCAAGATAACTCAAGCTCCCAGGTCCACGAGAATACCCATTACAGAACGTCCATTGCAGAAGATTGCAGAATTCGCACTGAGCATTTGAGAATGACTTCATTCGGTTTACCAAAGACTTGATTGCTTCTACACCACATCCGTTTGTTGTTTCATTCTTTCCAACATTGCAAATTTGCTGGCCTCAGTTGCATTCATGCCGAGGTAAGCGGAATCTGTTTGGCATCCAAGTGATTAGCGAGCCTCACCTACACACTGATGAAGGACATTCATTCTTGGAATCTTACTATCAGCAAGCAATTTTGGCTGCAAGAGAGTTCCTGGATCCTTCCGTGCCAATCGTGCTCTTCGAATGGACTTACGAGATGTGCAAATGGGACGACAATGCCTTTCCAGAGTCGATCTACGGCAAAGTGGCTTGGCCTAATGCTCGGCAGCTTACAATAAAGGATCAACATGGGGTGTGAGAACAGCCATTTACATCCATTTACCAGATTTACCATGCAGATCATTGCAGATCTTGATTGTAGCAGATACTTCTGTATCTTCGGAGGACCAGCCTGGATGAATCTTTTTTGGGTTGGACTCATCGGCCAGAAATTCCAGCCAGGTTTGCTGGGACACCCATCTCTACCACTTTCCATCCTCGGGTCAGACGTGGACCTCGCAGAACAACGGCTTGGAACAAGCAAAGCACCTTGGGCCGAAAAAAGTGGGACCCATGGTGTGCGAGATATGGTATGATGATGATTGATATGATGTGAGATCGGTCGCCTAGTCTTTGATCATACCATGTCATACCATTGTTATTTCATGCCTTTTAAAATGCAGCTGAAATAGCTTGAGTCTCCTTGAGTCTCCTTGAGTGATTGAAGCAGTGAGTTGAACACATTGAGGCAAGCGTATTCCTGGGATTTGCAGCAACTGCGGCAATTTTCAAAAGCACAAGGTCGAGACAAGGTCTTCGTTTGTGAGTTCTCCCTTGCTGGGCCAAGTCTCAATTCACCAGAGACTGTTGAATTCGCAGAATGGTTGGCGCCTTGCCTCCGATTCGAAGTGTGGCTCCCTGCATCTTTCAACAACAGACTTTCGGAATTGGGAGCTGTTGCTACTGCCTTCTATTCCTTAATTATACACTCTTATACATCCTTATACCATCTTATACCGATATCAGGATTAGTTTCCACAACAATTCCTCCAGGGATGTTGTTGGTTTCTTATCGTTTCCTATCAACATAAAAAGAATCTTTTATGATTTTTATGGAGCTCTAAATGCATCACTTTGTGGATATTTTTTCAGCAGTGCGACCGCATGCGAGGTGCAGCAAATGGATTTCGCTTGCGCTGGTTCTATGCTTTGGTCGTACGACAACAGAATCACTGCGTGGAGTGCCTTGGACCGTTAGGGCCAACAGCCTTGACAAGAACAGGGCAGCTCTAGAGCAGTTACATGCTTTGCTGGATCGCACCAGCTATTTTGCAAGGTAAAAGTGACTAAAGTGATTTCAATACATGAAAAGGTAGCCGAGGGAGTCCTGTATTCCATAGTCCATGATAGTCCATGATATAGTATATGATATAGTCATGTTTGTAGTGAAACCATTGGTGGATTTAGCGGAAATCTCAAACATCAAGGCCTGCAACGTCAGTGCCGCGAGTGGGGGGTGGATTGGAAGCGCATTTGGGCGACTCGTGACAACGCACGAGAAGGCGCAGTCGTCGGAATTCGAGCTGCTTCTTTCGGAACGTGGCTGACTGCCAATGACCAAGGAGCTGTGGCGGCTGTGGTACAGTGGACAGGAACAACATGGAACAACTAGCATTCAATACATTTCAATACTGATGATACAGAAGTGTGCAAGTCCAGTTTTTGGCGTCATTTTGGACATTGTTCGGATTTGGCTACATTTATCTATCAACTATACTTACCCTAGGGTAGTGCAAACTCCTTATCTTGAGAAGTAGAGATGCGGATTGAAAACCTGGTTGTTGACGCTGTCTAAATCCCGTAAACATCCACTGAAAAATGTGTCGTCAAACAAGAGCCATTTAGTCAAACCGAATGAAACCCTGGTTTTGATAATATGTTTTGAATTGTTTTGCACTTCCCAAGATTTCCCAGTCAAAGGTGACTTGGGTTTTTCCCTCCCTGCAGGAGCCGTAGAGGCAGATGCTCCCGAGCACTCTTGGTGGGAAGAGTGGGCCCTTTGGCCAAAGGGTGCCAGTCGCATGGGGCGGAGATGCTGATTGCAACGTGTGACATGCAACGAACCCATAAATTGCAGATCCATTTGGAGATACTTGGAGGCTTCTCACGTTTGACATCGCTACCAGTGTTTACAACCAATGCAGGTTGGCTTCCTCTGGAACAGTTTGAGTGAGAATAACAAAGCAACAAACAATCAACAAACCATCAATGGTCCAATCAAGACCATCCGAGATGAGCAAAAACTTGATTATAGATAAACATTATACTGCATATTGTTTTTTCATGTGTTTTCTATGTGCCAATGTGTTTCAAATCGTATTTTTGAGGTTCCATATCGGTACAGCGTCCAGGGCAAGGCAAAACTTGCTCTGAGATCTGCTGCCTTTGGAACGTGGCTCAGTGTCACCAGTGAGGGTGCAACTTGGCAGAACAATGCTGCGATTCTTTTGGGCTTCAGCCAGAGAATCGGAGGATTATTTTGTGCGAGATCAGGATTGATTTATGGTTGGTGGTGATGTTGAACACAGTCTCAGCATCTTAGCAAGATTTCAAACACTGCTCAGGTATTAATCACACAGAGGCAAAAAGGTGACAGTCTTTTAGATATTTCCAGAATTTTCCAGATCTGTCCAGTATTTTCATCCAGATCTCCTGTGCAATTGGAATGTGGACTTGCAAGCTAGTTGCACTCCAGGAAGTCACACAAGCTGAGAACAGGTCTGCCTGGGAGGACTGGGTGGTTTACTTCTGGGGTGCCAAGACAGGTATTGAAACCCAGATGAAACCAACAGGTCGCAATAGGTGTGCACAGCAGCTGCTAAAAGGCATTCTCCAACCATAGCTGCCATAGCTGTGCAAAAGGGGTGGTGGGCCCTAGACCCGATAAATCCTCGCTGAGGGAAATGATCAGAGTTTCTGTGATATGTTTCCTTGGTGTCTTTCTTACATGCTTTGGTGTCTGACGTTGTGGACCAGACAACTCCGATTGCACTTAATGTTTGAATCATCAACAGTCTTGCGAGCATCCTCCCGCCTATTTCCTCTATCACATGTGGTTCTTGACACCCAGAAATCTCTAGATCTTATAGTCATTTCCCTATAAAGTTTAAATCTGGTAGCCAAAAATACGGGAATATTTAAGAAGGTGTTCTTGTATACCATGGTGCTTGAGCTTAAAGAAGTATTAAAACAGTGCTGTTTTGGCTTCCTTGCTTTTTCTCATCAAAAAGCAACCTGATGAAAGCGCATTTTGTAGTGGGGACAGGGACAGCTGGTATTGCAGGAAACCATCTCAAGTTTGTATTTCAAAGTCTTCAAAGATCCAGGGGAATAGTGTGCAAATCCAGGAGTTTTCAGTTCTTTACCATGCAGATCATGATGGTCATCAATGCATCTCTCTTCAGTCCTTTCATGGATCTTGGCTTGCAGTCTCTTGGATGAAAGCGTGCCCGGCGTGTACGAAAGCTTCAGCATGTTTCAGCATCACCATGGAAGTCCGGGGAATCTCAAGAGATCCAGCTGTGGCGCATGGATTTCATGCTTTCCCCAGTAGCATCGAGTAACGAATCTAGATCCATCTAGTACATACAGATCATATCAGATCATACAGACGTCAAACATCCTTCGGGATCGCCTGCTTCCAGTCCCGGATTTGATGTTGCAGCCTTCCAGGGAGCATAACAAACTCACCTCAAGTTGTGGCTGATTCTTGAAACTGGTTTTCCTCAAAGGATGCGTGTTTGCAGCTTATTGTTCTGGTCTCTATTTGTCTCAACTTTGCACGACAATGCATTCTTGCTTGCAGACCTGACTTCTTGGACAGATTCTGGTCACAGTAGTGGAAAAATGGAATCACAGTAACATGAGTCTGCAGGTGAGAGGAAGATAGAGGAAGGAAGTGCGCGAAAATTGCGCGAAAACACAATCTTTTTGCAGGTTTTTGTGGCGGTCGCCAAGGGTTTTTTGTGTTTTTGCGGTGCAGCTCGGGCTGGGAAAGCCGTTGGGAAAAAGTGCACGAGACAGAAAGCCCATTCCGGATGAAAATGTACAATCACATCAAATCACTACAATCTCGAACCACTCTTGAAAGGTCAGGTGGGGAAAAAGCGCATAGGCATAGCTTTAGTGAGAGCTCGATTTTGCGGGGACGGTGCCCGATTTGGTCCCACCCATGCTTTGTGGAATTGGATCCAGAGCATGGAAAAACGCAGTGGAACTGCTGCGCCAGGGATGATAGACTTTTAGCTGTGACCCAATTCTGTGCCCTGTGGGAATGCAATTGGTGGTGGCTAAACGCGCTTGAGGCGCTGAGTGAAGAGAAGAATGGCTGCACAGAAGAGGTAGCTCAGAGAAGTAGTTCAGAGAAGACGTGGCTGGGAGATGCTGCGGGAATGTAGTTCAGAGAAGAATTGGCTGAGGGAAGAGGCTATGCAGAGAAGAGGTAGCTCACAGAAGGAGTGGCAAAGAGAAGGGGTTGTTCACACAACAGGCAGTGCCCAAAATAAGTGCCTCAGAGAAGTTTCCAAGAAGAAGTAGCGCAGAGAAAAGATTGCTCAGACAAGGGGCAGCTCAGAGAAGCAGCAACCCGGAGTAGAGGAAGCTCATAGGAGAGTTGGCCCAGGGAAAGTGTAGGCGAAAGAGGTAGCTCAGAGAGGAGCTGCTTCAGGTGGCTATTTCTGATTGGCAGCCAAGGTGAGACGCTTCAACGGCCCAGCCAGCCGCTTGTTGCTTTCTTCAGCATATTCCATCCATGATACCGAGGTGCTTCCGACAGGAGTTGGATCTAAAGACGCTTTAGGAATGCATAGATGCGCTGCGCAGCAAACAAATTATATAATTGTTGACATCAATAAGGCTGATAAGGCTTAAGTCCAGCAGACTGAAAAGAACGTGTTGAAGGTTCGTGCTGTGCAGGGCGGGTGTTGTGGGATTCTTACCCATCCAGTTCAGCACAGACAGACTGTTGGTTGCAAACAAATTTTCAGATCAGCAAACTCCATGCGGAGTTTGAAATGCCAGGTCAACACTGCATGGCTAGTGAACTGAGTTTCCAGCAACGCGCACGATGAATGGTGTGATTTTCCCGTATGTTATCCCGTTTTTCCTGCATGTCGACACTGTCAATTTGACAATTTATGCATCTAGAGTAGGATTATTAGGACAAACGAAGGCTGGCTGAGAGAGCTTGCTGATCAGAATCGAAAGGTGCCAAGATGCTCCAAGCAACTACGGAGACAGTTTTAGAGTTTTGACCTGGTCTCATGATTGCTTTTCCCCACACATTGTTTTTTCCCTGCAGCAATATGCAGCAATCAGTAATCTGCTGGGTCTCCTGTTTTGATTCCGTCACACATGTATACACATGCGACATGATTTCCCTTATAGTGTTTTGTTATGTTTTGTTGATCGTTCAAGCCAAAGATCAGCGGCCTTCGCGCCAAAAAAGGCTTTAAATCTCGAGGTTCTCGACTGCAAAGATAGTGAGATAATCCAATTGGTCCATAACAGGGCCCTCTTCCGGTTCCAACGACATGCGTCGAGCTTCGCAATGTAGGCTTGGCGCTTTTGTTGTCGCACTTCCCCAAGGGGAATGGATCCAAAGTGGAATTGAACATCCGGTTATCTAGTGAGAATCTAGTGAATGTAAGGATTTGCAGGGATTTTTGAAGTCCACAGGAAGAGATGTTGCATGATTTGGATGTACAGCCCGTTACCAATTTTCGAGATGTGTCAGATTGTACTGTAGCTGGTTCCATCTCAGTGCTTTTCAGGACCTTCGTAAAGTCTTTTCCCAGAGTAGAATGCGCATTTGGTGCAGTTGTGTCTGTCAAGTGTGGTACACCATCAACACGACTTAATGATGAGTGAAACTCAATGTGAATTGATCCAACAATCAACGATGCTGCCTGATTTTCCCAGTTTTACCGTTTGGGCAGCATGCAATACATTTAAAATTCAAAAGCATCATAAAGATTCATAAAGCATCATATTTACTGAAAACAGAGTGTCCTGTTGAATAGTCCTGTTGGACTTGCATCCCTGCACATCCCACCTTTGCTTGCGCTGGCCATTTGGCAATTGCCGGCCTGGGCAGTCTTAATCAGTCTTAGCAATCTCCCTAGCTGATCCGTTCTGGAGGTGCAAGGAGCTCCCAGAAAATGAATGTTCCACGAGCTGTTGCATGATTTTAGTTCATCATTATTGGTATATTATGGTTCATTTGGTTCGCAGAAATCCAAGCGGAAGCTGCACACCGAATGTCGAAGCTGGCTGTCGAGCTTCGCCCGTCGCCCAAATTCGCGAAGAAAAATGCTGTCATCTGGTTGCCAACTTGGAAGCGTGAAAGCAGCGAGCTTGGAACTTTCTGTGCTGTGGGAGGAACTTTGTCATGTTTCTGGTTGAATGTCAAAGTAGAGGCTTTGCATTGAGTAGGAGAACTCGGATGAAACTGAGATTTCCAGACTTCACGCATGGATATGTTATTCTTAGATTTCGATATTGAGTTTCTCCCGAATGCGTAGCAAGGGTTCCCGTTTCACTCTGGGGGTCTGGGGGTTGAGGGTGTGTTCGCTCGACATTGCGCAACCAATTCGCAACCGTTCGCGGGCGATCACGTGAGCCGGGGTATGGCCGTGCCTATGGCGAGTTCTGCAACAGCGGTCACTTTTGGAGGTTTCCAATGCCGCCTAGCCTCGTTTCGCGTGGCAGGCGTGGCACTTTGTGACATTCCAACATGTTTCATAACGTGTCAAAAGAATTCAAAAGACGTTTTTTTTTGTGACAGGCAATGCATCGTCATTGGGGGAAGTTGCAAAACCTATCCTGTTTCACGGTGTCAAAGCGAGTTGTAATGTGCTTTTGCGTGGCAGGCGTGGCACTTCGGGACATTCTCATGTGTCTGCAAACGTGTCGAAAATCCTTTTGTATGGCAGGCACAATACTTTTGCGTCGTTTTCAGAAGATGAGTTGCAGTTTCGTGGCAGGTTGCAACACTTTGAGACATCCATCGTCATTTCGCGTGGCAGGCACAGCACTTTAGACGTGTCGTGTCGCGTGTGTTTCCGAATCGCATTTTCAGGGCTGCGTCAAGCGGCGACAAGGTGCAAAGTGCGTGGCGGGCGTGGCCTTTTGTGAGATGTGCTGAAAATTGACGGAAGCCTCGCACTAAACATCGGTTTTCAGGTAGCAAGTTGCGGTGTTCATCAAAAAACTCGTAGGAAAACGTCGATTTTGAAGGAACATGCAGGAACAAAGTGTGAAAATTGGAGGAAGTCTCGCACGAAATGCTCGTTTTGATGCTCCAACGTGTCTGGTCTCGAGTCTCTGGTTTCCTTCTGGCCTCGCCGTGTCTATGGGGGAAGTTGCAAAACCTATCCTGTTTCACGGTGTCAAAGCGAGTTGTAATGTGCTTTTGCGTGGCAGGCGTGGCACTTCGTGACATTCTCATGTGTCTGCAAACGTGTCGAAAATGCTTTTGTATGGCAGGCACAATACTTTTGCGTCGTTTTCAGAAGATGAGTTGCAGTTTCGTGGCAGGTTGCAACACTTTGAGACATCCATCGTCATTTCGCGTGGCAGGCGCAGCACTTCAGTCGTGTCGTGTTGCGTGCTCTACACTCCAGACTCCACACTTTACACTTTACACTTCAGACTTTACACTTTACACTCCACACTCTACACTCCACACTCTACACTGCACACTCAGCACTCCCCACTTTACACACCACACTTTGCACTTCACACTCCCCACACTACACTTTACGCTCCACACTTTGCACTTCACACTCCACACTTTACACTCCACACTGCGCACTTCACACTTTGCACTCCGCTACACTTTATACTCCACCACACTTTACACTTTACACTTTACGCTCTACACTCCACACTCCACACTTTACACTTTACTCATTATACTTTAACATCCACACTATACATTCCACCCTTTACACTCTACAGTTGACACTCAACACGCTACACTTTACACTCTACACTCCACACTCTACACAGGACACTCCCCACTGTACACTTTTCTCTCCACACTTTACACTCTGCACTTTACACTTGACACTCCACACTCTACACTTTACACTCAACCTGCACACTCCACACTTTACACTCCACACTTTCAATTTTACACTTTACACTCCGCACTCCACACTTTACACTCCACACTCTACACTCCACACTTCACACTTTACACTTTACACTCCACACTCTACACTCCCCACTCTACGCTCCACACTCTACACTCCACACTCTACACTTTACACTTCACACTCCGCATTCTACACTTTACACTCCGCACTCGACACTGCACACTCTACACTTTACACTCCACACTCCAGACTTTACACTCGACACTCTACACTTTACACTCCACACTCTACACTTTACACTCCGCACTCCACACTTTACACTTGACACTCTACACTTCACACTCCACACTTTTCACTTTACACACTCCACACCCTACACTCCACATTCCACACTTCACACTTTACGCTTTACTCTCCACACTCTACACTCCACACTCCTCACTTCACACTCCACACCCTACACTCCACATTCCACACTTTACACTTTACACTTTGCTCTCCACACTCTACACTTTACACTCCACACTTTGCATTCCACCCTCTTCCGCACTCCACAGTGTACAGTGCACGGGTGCGGTAACAGGGGAAGATGTACAAGACTGTTCATCACAAAAGTGTCCTACGTGACTGCATTCGGGTTCGTGGGTTGCATCTTGTTTTTGGGTGCGTGTGTTCTGTTGGCACTGTTCCAAAATGTATTACTATACTTAGCTGGTGCTATGTATGTTCACTGCAGCTGCCTTTCAAGCAACAACAAGGAGGCTTACACTGTGTTGGATGGGTAACTGCTTGCCTTCGTAACTGCACATGCGTTTATCCACCATGTCTTTTGTCTCTCTACTTGTAAATCCTCATGTGTTTACCCAAGATGCTGTGATGTTTCACTATTTCCGAACTACTTCTTGCTGCAAGGCCACTGCACAACCCAAGGAGAAGAAACAGAAGAAGGCAGTGATGCGGAGACATGTGGAAACACATCTGGAAACACGATTAGATCTGGATCCAAACTACTTAAACTATAATAGATAATATAATAGACCATACTTACTTCAAGAACAGTATATATTGGTGAAACGTGTCAAAAAACTAATCTTTTTTTGGCAACACGTTCCTTGCCTCACTGGAATGTTCCATTATTAAACCCGCTGAATATGTACTCAGCTCAGCAGCCTCTGACAAGTTTCCCCGTGGGGCCACAGGCCAGTTTTTTGTGCTGCGAGTGCCGGATCCAAACTGCGTTGCCCTTCAAGTTCTCGTTGATTGATTCACTTTGTGAACCAATCATTTGTTTTAGGTCGACAGTCAAAGACTTGACGTCTCACAGCCTCAATTTCAGAATAAAAGCTGGACATTTGAAATCGCTGCAGGGCAGTTGCGAGAAGGAGAGCAAGGCCTTTTCATGTTTTAATGGCAGCTCTCGTGGGCCACAGCTCCAATCCGCTTTCCTAGCAATGACCAGCTCTAAATAGATCCCACACTAACCAATAAGATCCTTTTAGGTGTGGGATCCTTTTAGATCCTTTTAGTGTTTCACACCTCAAAGTCACCGATGCTTCAGCGATATAAGAGGAACGACTCCGCCTCCAGCCATCCAGACAAGTGATGGTACAAGATGGTGTGAAACCATGGTGAAAGGATGTGAAAGGTACAAGACTGGTAAGAGGAGCTTTGGGGTTTCACTTGCGCACTGATTTGCTTCTGAAAGTCAGAAATTGATTGTAATCAGACAGGTTGTGGCATCATGGAATTTGGTGATGCTTAGCGGCTTAGCAATGCTTGCAGGCTGAAGTGCGGCAGCGAGCAAAACTGCCGGCTAAGGAGGCCCCATTTTTGGATGCCACAGGGCCTTTGGACTGTGTGGATCAAGACTATTCCAGTCAGATCATGCAGCGGAAGGTTCGTGAGACTGTAGAAGTTCTGTAGGTATTATAGTGTAGTACTGATATGATCTGTGATATGATTAAAGAAAACACATATAAAAACAATAATCGTTGATATTGGGCATTGTGAAACCACGCTACTGCAACTAAATTTCTTTAATTCTTATAATTCTTTCTCGGCTTTGATGTAGTTGCCTTGGAGGCGGGTTTTCGCACCTGTCGACTGTAGACCTCCTGCATGGTCTGCCTTACCTTTCACCCAACAGGAGAAACGAAAAGATAAGAAGGAAAAGAAACGGAAGAAGGACTCTAGCAGAAGCTGACTGATTGATTTCCATTAATTGGATAAGGTGCAGCATGAAAACTTCACCTAATTCGGAGTTTCAATGAGTTTCAAGTAGAATCTTGAGATGCTTCAAGTGAGTCCGACGAGAAATGGTGACAGGACCATGCAGACTACCCGGAAGCCTATGGCATGATGGGGCAGGCGATGCTTGCGCCCATGATGGGTATGATGAGGCATGGGGAGAATTGTGGGGGTAGTTTGTGGCTGCGAAAGGTGATGCAGAATTGATTTGAATTGTCAGTTGCAGATCTTCCGAGCTTATTGCCGGCAAGATCGGCAAGGAAATCGTGTTTGCATCTCGTTATTTTGAAATGTGTCTTCATCTGTGCTTCTGTGTGTGTTACCTCAAATTACCTCAAGATGTTTACAGTTTTTTAGTTTTCTTTTCAGTTTTCTCCAGCCAACCAGTGGTCTCAAATGGTCTCAAGTAAATATTGGTTTTCGATTTGATCCATCGCGGAGCCTTGATGCAGGTCAATGAGCTATCCCATGATGCCAGGAACCTGGTGAAAGGAAACAGTCGTGTGCAGTACCGGTTACACCGCTTACACCTTTTACCGTCGAACCAAATTTCCTCAAAATATATAGAAATATATAGGACAGAGTCGACAGAGTTCAGAGATTCGTAGGATAGACAGAGAACTTGCCCGCTCAGCGCTTGACAGTTTCTTTGGACGTTTCCTTTCCTCAGTGTTGGAGTTGCACTATAGGCTCTATGAGAGTTACTCGATGTTACTCGTACCGACTCGTACCATTTGCAGAGTGTGCACACATGCCACATCATGCCAGCCACACTGCGACTTTGGTCCCATTTTTTGTTGCCAGTGAGGCCTGGCATGATGATGATGCCTGGTGGCATCATTGGAGCTCCTCTCATGGGCGGTGTATGGCACCTAGATGGGCCTGTGATGTCCAACATGTCGACTGCCTGTGAAGTATTGAAACTTTTTATCATAAAGGTTTGACAGAACAATTCTCAGGATGATTGGCACATATTGGCATAGGGATATCTGATGATATCTGGCAAATATCTGGTGGTAAGTTTTGTTTGGGGCGACAGGATGTGCTTTTCTTTATGGCCTAGGTTGGGCACATGATGCCTGGAGCTCCAACCATGCCTTACCCCCTGCCAGGCGCTGTGCGATGCTGTGCGCTTTGTTTCAAATGGAGGTGTTCTGAAATATCAATGGGGATAGCCCCAAATCAATCCAAATCATCAATTTGTTTGGCGGATTGTTTCCATTAACCATCCATTAATGGGGTTACCCCCATTTATGGAGACCCCCATGACTTTGACAATCTTTGACACCTTGTGCTTGTTTCAGGTGTTCCCTTGGTCAGGAACTTAGTGATGGCCTCACATGAAGGGAATCGGAAACCACCTACGACCTCCCTGGTGCGGGCATCGGGGCACCACCAATGGGAAGAGATGAGTTCAACTTGTCCCAAGAAGTGCAAAGTCCAAAGTTAACTCGGGTACAGACCACACCTCATCCACACCCCACATCAACTACCTGATGGCGTACATTGCCAGGTTCACGCAACCTTTGAACTAAGCTGATGTCCATGCCATGTCCTATACTCTTGTAGCGTCCAGAGCAGGAAATACAATCTACAATCTGGCAGGAACTACAGTCAGGCATAGTCAGGCCTAAAACATCGTGAAACCTTAAAGCTCCTGCAGCTTTCTTCGATCCGTGGCGCCACAAGGTTCGGCCTCTTGCCAAAGCTCGGACAAAGGTGCAGCTACCGGAGATATCCAGAGATTGTCATCGACATTGACACTTTCACGGGGTTCCCCACTTTCAGGATGAGATTCAACCCCTTCCATTGATTTCCATTGTGTGAAGACAAAATCTGTTGTGGATTGCTGAATGTAGATCAGATCCAACACCGTGATTATTTGCATGTTTATGGCCACCTTCAAGGCTTGCTCTGATCCATTGTGACAATCAATGTTGTTTCTGTCAGGCTGAAGAGAAAAAGAGACGATTCACAGAGGCGTGTCTACTCATGGTTGCGAGTCTTTCAACTGCTAAATAGACCACCATTTGGAAACATAAATTGAAAACTGATAAGACTGCATAAAACTGCAAACTTCTGGACCGCAATGAGATCCTTCAAAGATTTGGCATCGGCTGTGGGCCTCTGTAAGCCTCTAGTGATTAGGCTCCTGCTCCCGCGCCCGAGCCCGAGCCAGCAGAAGCGGAACCCGTACCGGAGCCTGTTGAGGCTAGAGAAATGCCACAGGGATCGGGTGCACTTCCGCACTTGAAACTCATGTAGTCTGTGTGAAGCAGACGCGAAATCAGAGCTCGTTTGCAGTGGAACAAATCGTTCTGATTAATTAACCAATTGCATTTTATTGCTGGCCACTGACCACTCTATAGCTCGTCATTTTTTTCCAAAGCACCAACTGTACAAGACTCACTGCATTGTTGAGTTCTACATTGCTTCCATTTGCTTCCACTGTTTGGATCCTAGGCTGTGTAACGCTGCCCGTTCTTAGGCGTTTGCTCAGAGCCTGGCAGAAAATCAAACAATGAAAGTTGCCAAACCACTAACCACCAACATGCACAAACCCTACCTGATGAGTTGATGATGGCTCATGCAAAAACTTGGGTCCAACCCCCAGATGCGCAAGAAATTCAGCCTGTCATTTTGATCTTGGATGGTTCTTTGGTTTCTTGCTCCATGGCGTGGTTGCATATAATAGTTTTTTGAGACCATATGAGACCTTTGTTTTGTTTTTTTCAAATACACTGCACGTCCACATCCCTTCACTCTGTATGCTTTCGTTGCTGAAAACGCGGCAGATTCCCCATGATCTTTGCTGGTCGCGGGGCGGTACTCCGCTCAAGACTGTGGCCGGCACTGGGTGGCCGGCATTTCAGCGCAGCAAGAACTGCCAGCAGGTATGTTGCCAGAGGGACACTAGTTGGTTTGGTGGTGTCTTGGACTGCAGAAATTTTCACATGCAAACTATAAATAGAAAGCCAGTATCGAAACACTTTGAACCATTTACAAGCTTCGATGAGGTTGGATCTTCGACTTCCACCTGGTTCCTGTCACAGGCAGTCTGGGTAGCCTTGGATGATGCCGTTGGAAACAACAAGTCGCCCCTTGGTCAGGAGAGAGCAGTGAGGAGCATATGTTTATTGTTGTCATATTTCGATGCATTGTGGAACATAAAAATACAAGCATAAAAAACACAAACAAAAACTAAATTTGATTGACGTATATTTTATTTCCTCCATGTGTGCTCGATATTTGTTTCGTTTGTTTGTGTTTCCCCTTTGGCTTAGTCTTTTGTAGTTATTCCGATTCTATATAATTTGTTGTATTTCTGGTTGTTTGTTTTTCTTCGTGCATTTTATTTCATTGTGTTTTGCTTTTTTGGTTGGTGTATTTCTGTTTTTCTGCAATAATTGTTGTTTTGTTTTTTTTCTTCTGCCAAAGTTGCTTTATTTATTGCTTTTTCCAAATCATCACTTGTCCATTTCACTTTTCTTTCTTTTTTTCTTTGCAGGTCTACTTTTTAAACATTTGTTAACTGTTTTTTTTGTAATTTTACCATTTTAGCATTTTCCAGTCGAAGCCTGTTGCTGCAGTACATAAGTTCATTGAATCATGAACACACGTTTACTTTTTCGTGATACATACGTAGTTTTATGATGTTTCATGTTTTGAAGCTTTCTCTTTGATTCAGATTCGAATTCGCGCTGAAACACATGTTGGGTTTTGTTGAACCGCTTCGTTTCCCAGCACATGTCCAAGACCCAGTTCATTTTTCAGGCGTGTGTAGCTGATGTATATTTGCTGTTTGTATAATATAAATAATATATTATGTATACTGTATATGTATCTTACATATATATATATACAATTATATAATATAATATACATATTATGTACATATATATATATACATATATACATATATACATATCATTATCTATCATACTCAATGAACAAAGGAATATGGAGCGCTTTGGGCCAATATCAGAGGCATTCCTGTAGCCTCATGGACTTAGGACCTGGTATGAGTTCTACTGGCTATGCTGCAAAGACACTGCGCTATACTGCTGGATTGCAATGCAATTGCAGGCATGGGTTGATGGTGGTTGATGGTTGATGCTGTGCACTCACAGAAAAGTGAATGTGAAACACTCTGAGAAGTCAACACCGTAAAGGAGGGACCAGTCTACAAAAAAACTTCTGGGCATTGAAATTGTTCCCAAGGACAGAACGTACAAGTCCCAGTGCAAACTGTGCTTTCGAAATCACGTGTTTTTTTTTTTTCGCATGCATATTCAAGCATCATGCTCATATTTCCAGCTGATTTCGATGAATTTTTGAGATACCATAGAAACATACAGAAACTGCAAAAGGACATGAGGGGCATGTCCCATGTTGTTATGCTTCAACATGACTATGACTAGTGCTCTACTACCAGATCTACCGGATGGATCTAGTGCTTTCGGGTATGAAAGAGGGGTCCCCACCGGTGCGGAGGCCCGGCAAGCCTGGCTTCAGTTGAACGGCGAGTCCAGTGATCCGATGGAGACGCCAAGTCTCAGAGAACAACTGAAGGACAGAGCCAAGTCCATGACCTTCAGCTCAGAATGGCGAGCTGTTGGGGGATTTGTTGGAGGATTAGGTGCCAAACAGGACTGGTTACCTCAAAAGTGGAAAGCAAAGGGGGTTGCTCCAGCTGGCACCAGTTACTTGCACACAGCAAAACTGGGAAGCACAGGGGCTCCAATCCACAGTCAAGATCCTTTGAATAGGAGCAGAATGAGTGAATCCCAGGATCTTTAGATCGTCTCCGAAGTTCAAATGTTATGTTTATGAGCTATATACATTTATCTATTTTAAGGACTGCAACACTGCAACAAGCTGAGGCTCTTTCAGGACGTTTCGGCTGATGTCTCTGCATCCCTGCCACCTTCGGCCCCAGTCGAAGTGGACAAAGTAACTTCAGAGAAGTTGAAGGTCTGCTTGGGTCAGGGGTTTGTGGCATTTAATCAGAACTATATCAGAACTATGAAGCCACGTTGTGTTTCTCCATGTTTCTCCCATTAAATTCTTGGATGCAGCTGGCAGATGTCAAAGAATGCGAGGCTGTCGAGTCACAGCTTGAAACACTTCAAGCGGCATTGGAGTCCAAAGAGCAGGAGCCGAATAAGCGAAGAAGAAAAGAAGAAAAGAAGTGCGTAATCACTTTGTAAAATGGATTTGCAGATACGGTGTATGGTTCAAAGGACGAAGCTTTAAACCTAGTGAGCAAATAGTGTTGAGGTAAGTTGAGGTTATGTTTGGTCCAGGTTAAGGACAATCGCCAGATGGAATGGATAGGACACTATAGGATTTGTCGATATTGTAGAGAGTTTTCGACATTGTTTCAAATGTTCGACGTGTGTTCGATAAATCTGCATTAATTTTATTATAAGGACCAGTGTGCACTGATTTTCAGATTCATCTGATTTCGTAAAATTTCGTAACATTGCATACGGATGTCTTGATGTTTCCAATGTTTTTTCCTCGACAGGAGCTTTCAGCGGCGAAAGCTGAGGATGCAGCAGCATCACAGGCAAGGCCCAAATGGTCAGTCATGGGCGGATGCATTACATATCATGTATTATCATGTATGAATACTGTCGTCATATGTCATGATAATTATTGTATAATTTTGAGTGACTATATATATATAATTATATATATATATATATATAATATTATACACTCTTGTCGTTTGACGTATTATATTGTCTTATAGATGATGATGTGCTACAGTAGAAGATTCAATTTTGAGCCACTTTTTTTTGACACTGCAGGCTTCAAGCCAAGAACAGATTGATGAATTGCAAAAGGAAGTCTCCATACGACGGAAGATGTTGGAGGAGATTTCTGCAGCCAAGAACCTTTGTATCTCCTGGAAAAGCAAAATTAATTTGGAGTTCTGTCATTTCTGAAATGTCTTGAAGTGTCTTAAACTTAGGTCTAGAAGATGAGTTTCACGGAACACTTAAATGTTCCAGAACGATGTTGCGATGTTTGCATATATTTACTGTATAATTATTTAATATTTTTTATATCTATTTGGTTATATCTATTTTGTTATTGATACCCTGCGACTGTAGGAGCTGCGAGGTCATCAGATTAAGCTCTTGGAAGAGGTGAAGGAACTAAAGGAGAAACTGGCACAGCAGGAGCTGGATCTTCAACGCAGCAAGGAGGTGGAAAGACAAAGATCTCGGGAACTCTTGAAAGTTCAGGAAGACCTGGAGCAATCACGACTCCAACTTGCAGTGTTGGCACGTTTTCTAATTTAATCCAGCTTAGTGATTCGGTCACGTTTCCTCAAATTCACCGGCAATCTGGTTTAGTCATGGTGAAGCAAAGGAAAATTGAACAGATTCCCCGTCAAGACAGATTTGTAGGTAGTGTTTACATATTACACTTGCACCTGCACTTGGCGCTACGTTCACACCAAAGCAAACTAAATCTTCCCTGTAATACAGCTATCTTCCCTGGCGCATTGCACCATATCACGTTCGTTGCCAGAATTTTGAAGCTTTGTTCGTCTCATGAGGCCATTTGCCGCCAAATTTGCGTCCCTATCTTGGTTCACATTCCAAGGACAAGCCTTGACTGGCATGCGAACGAAGCTGGAGAAAGCAGATGCGGACCTGGAGAAAAACAGGGCCAAAGAGTCGCAGAAGGAACGCGAGATTCACCAGTTGGAGACACTCGGTGGGAGATCACCGAAGTGTCGCTTGAGTTCAAGTGGTGATCTCGTGTGGATCTATATGATTTATATTGATTTATACTATTCTATACTGTCTATACTATTCTATGTATGTCGCTGTCTATTTGTACCATGTGCAACATTGTGCAACTCTGCCAACACAAAGGGCATAGATTCAACAGTAGTGGTCCTTACTTGTAGCATGTGGATGCAAAAGGTGGTCGAATATGTCAATGGATAGTTGGAGCCATAGAGACAAGGGCTTCCAATCAATCCCTGATCGCTGTTTCTACAGGTGATTGTTGATGAACTGTACATAATGGCCATACAAGGTTTTTAGATGCAGGAAGACTTAAGGGGATCAGCTCTTTCAATCAGTGTCAAGATGTGCCAAGGAAGACTGTCCACCAGCACAAGGTGGAGATACATACCTTGAAAGATAAAGAGGCAGCTAAGGCTGAAGAAGTCAGCAAGATGAAGAAAGAGGAGACACTTGGACCATCTTGGACCACTGATTTTAGTGTCAGATGTCGTTCATTGTCAGCACCAGCATATACCAACATGGTCTTCCTGTCCAGGCTTGTGCTTGATAACATAAGCATTACATAAGCCAGTTTGTTTCTTCTGGGCGCCGGAAGGTGCTTGGCCTTTGGGACATGTTGGGACTTTAGATGGACTTTAGGCTATTTTTGGCTGGCTCATGCTAACTGAAGCTTTCAGCAAAAGATGACGTGACTGTCTTTGTTTGTTGTTTGGCGTGAACACCTCATTAGATCTCATTGGTGTTCTCCACGACAGAAATGAGACACAGTGAGGCTCTTGTTCAAACAAAAATATCACTGGTTAGCTGGCTGAGGATTTTGAAGATGAAGGAGATTGACACTTTACAGTGCCCTGACGAACGGTCGATTTCATTTTAGTTTGCCGTTTTGTGTGTGTAGGCGGCGGGTTGTGATTTGCAAGTATTACCGTTTGCTTTCAATGCCAGCATCTTATTTTCATTTGCAAGGCTCCCCTGTTTTGCATGATCAAATTGATCAAAGACCAAGCAACAAAATATATTCGCAAGTGCTTGCCGAGCGATGGTCGTGGGGTCATGCTGCTTCAGGCGGCAGATCCGAGAGAAAGCCTCGTTGACTTCTGATTTGACTACGAAAGTGGCGAAACAGACCAAGGAGCGCTTACTTGTAGCTTCAGATTGCCGAACACAGGACTAAGATCATAGATTTGTATGATTTGTCTTGAACTGGAGATACGAAGTAGTCAAGTAGTAGCATTAGTTCACTGTTCTGCCAATCTGTTTTTCCAGATTTGTCTTTGTTTGCATCATTGCGATCCAAACTAGGGCAATAGTATGGCTCTGGGGCTTGGAAGGTATCATCATGGTTTTGTCATTTTTGATGCAATGTTTTATGGTAGCGGTGTTTGTTGTTTCGCTAGTTGTCATTCAGTTTGATGTTTTGACACTGAGTGTGATCAATGTGTGTTAGAACTTTTGGTGCCTCGCAGTTAACAAGGAACTGGTGGATCTGAAGGCGTCACTTGATGAGCATGTGTACCTGGTCGCTGAGTGGGAAGGAAAAAACACTTGGAGGAAAACATAATGCAGAGAGTGCAGTTCAATGTGTGGATGGCACAGTAGATGCAGAAACAATCAGAAAGAATGTCAGAAAATGTCAGAATGACAATCATTTTCATGCCAGTACTGTAGCATGATAATAATATGTGTTCATCAGTCCCAGAATTGGACCAAGGGCAGAAATGCAGGAAAACACTGTTTTTACTGCAATGGTTTCAATGTTCCCGTGAAACGATTCAATGAATCAGTGGAATTTGGAACCAAATTGATCATGTTACCTTGGCCATACCCCCAGGCAACGAGCGTCTTCAGCAGCTGAAGATCTTGTCACTGCCAGGCCAGGAATTCTGGGGTCGGATGTTGGGCAGACATGGTATGTTTGATCTCCATGCAGATTATCCCATCAGTGGAGCAATTTCAATCTTCAAACAAGCTGTTCCTTCTTTTACCTGCAATTCCTACAAGTTTCCACGCAGGAAGACACTTGAAGACAAGGAGGCCGAAGTGAGCACCTTAGGACCGCATATGCAGAGTTGAGTACATGATGGTGGCTATGCTAACATGAAAGTGATTTCTGGCTGATTCTTGATAGTCAGAGTATTAATGCTTGCATTCACATAATGTTTTGACCATTTGCGTGAAAAAGTAGAGGGTGGAAAGATGGATACTCCAACCTTTCGTTGCATCTCAATCCAGCAAAATGCCCTGGGATTCATCAAATAATCGCAAACAATCGCAAATAATCTCTCAAATTTAAGTGTTTTCGTCATCCACACAGCATCCACAGCATTCCACAGCATGCGGTGAGCTGGATCCAGCGCCCAGGAGCTCAGTGTGTCGAGTTGGAAGCTGCCAAAGCTCAGCAGCTGCAACAGATCTCGGAGCTCCAAAGTGCTGCGGCGCAGCAGCAGCTTGAGGGCGAGAAGCTGCAAGGCGCCAACTGCGCCAACTGCGCCAACTGCCAAGTCGTTGCAACCATATGATTTAGCTTATATATGCTTAATTATATAATATAAGTTTTGAGAAACAATATCATGTGAACCATGACAGTAGGAATTCAGGCTTGGAGTTTGGACTGGTGTTATCTATTGACTGGATATGACATGATGGATTACTGCGAATGATCATGTTGACATGCAGTCTGCTGCATTATCTGTTACTGGTCACTCAATTACTTGCCAGGACAAGTGTTGCTTCTTGAAGCAGAAGATGATATGAAATCCAAGCGAATCTCAGAGATCCAGGATGTTCTTGCAGAAAAGATGCAGGACCTGCCGTTGCTGGCAGATAGTGCTGTGTTGGTAACCCTGGTAGCTGCCGCGGAGCTGATGCCGCAGGATCTGGATGTTTTGAAGATGGAACTGAGGCAAAAAGAGGCCGAGTTTGCGGTGGATGGACTTTGTATCATAATGGTGGTTTCCGGGGAGAGAGGTTTGGTCTATGGTGTATCAATTTCAGGTGGTTTCTTGGAAATTGATCAGAGCTCAAAAAGTGTGGGAGGGAAGCAGAGAATCTAAACTGACCAGCTAAAAAGATCTGGTACCAAAGGAGCTATTTCAAAGTTGGTTGTCAAGCTTTCGTCCAAGCGCAATGTGCACTTCAGAACGCCCTGTGTGGATGAAGAGATGTTTCGTATTGTTTCGTCCGGGCACGAGGAGGAGTTAGAAGATCTTCAGCAACAAATGAGCATCTCGACTTGCAGTTTGAACAGGTTGGCAGAAAGTTGTTTTCATTTTTTTCAAAACGCAAGGCGCCTCATCATTTTTCCAGAAAGAAACATTGAACGATCTTTGGACGCTATCATGTCACGATCGTCATTCGGACATTCGTATGTACGTTGTTTTTCATTGTTTTTCTAGCAGCGCTGGCTATTGCTATGATGGATACACCCCTTGAACACCTCCGCACGAAGCGGCAACAGGTAGACTTCGGCAGATCGACGCTCAAAAGATTCAGCAGCTAGAGGAGCTGCAGATGCTCGGATGCAAACAACAAATGGCAATGCATTGTGTGTGGTCGGGACAGATATGGTAGAGTTGATGCATGGGAGAGTCGAATCTGCAGCTCTCCAAGGTTAAATGACCTTTGAAATCTGGAAACATCACATTTGTTTTGGGGTCTTGAACCCATGTAATGCTGGGAATTGAGCTGAGTTTAGGCTTGCCATTAACCTGTCCAGTCCAATCTCCACATCTTAGTGTGCCTGCTGAATAGTCAAGCAATGTTTCCGTTGGTGATTGTTTGCATCGAACGATACAGATCAACTGCAATTGAGTTCCCATGGAGAGGAGCGGATCTCAATCTATGGTCATTGCCTGTTGCCTGTTCCATGTCCACGCCGTGAATTTTCAATTGTTTCAATGTTAGAAACAATGGAATGCCTGCATTGACTACATCTTTGTTTACTGAGATTTAAATATGTGAATGTGTGTGGTTTCGCATGTTTAAGGTCAAATTCACAGAAACAGTGTTTTACAAAAGGACCTGACAGCTTCCAGGTAGTCTGTGTTGTATAGTCTCGGTCTCAGGAAATGGAAGAGAGAATGTGAGGAAACCAAACAAAGACTTTTGAGTGGCAAGCTGTCAAAAGTGAAGCTGGATTTGTAGATGGTGCATCGGAAAGTCATGAGACTCTCCCTGGTGAACCTTCGGTGAACCTTCAGTGAACGTTCGGTGAACCTTCGGTGAACCTTGCGTTGGTTCAATCGCCGGAGAATGAGCATTGCCCGGTATCTTTTTGGAGACCCATCCTGACCCAACGAGGAAAGGCTGCTGGCATTTTTGCCTCTAGCCTTTTTCTGTACAAGAAACTGAGCAGTGATGAGCAGTGCTTCAAGAATTTGTAGCAATGTGATTGTCTTTTGCTTTCCTTTCCGACAGGATCGGCTCAAGATGGTTCGATATAAGTTTGCTCCAAAAGCTGAGTGGAAAAAGCGTGTGAAAAATTCTGTGCGCGAGTGTACAGTTTGGCTGTCAGGCAGTTTGATTCAGCGTCATACTTCATAGATGATGTTGAGTTCCCAGTTGCTTTCATTCCACTGAACAAGTACTCATGCAATTCATTCCAGTTCCATCCTTAGCATTCTGAACCACGAGTGGTTCACTTCCAGCATCCTGCTGTCCGCACGTCACAAGTTTCCTTCTACTTTCCCAGCGACTTGGCTTATCATTTGCCAGGAACCTGAAAAGCGGAGTGCTTCAGTGTCCTCGCACTGCACTCAGCCACAAACTTTGAAACTTTGGGCCAGAGAGTGAAAGGATCTCAAGAATCATCAGAATTGTTGGAAGATCACAGTGATATGGCAGATATGGCAGTGATTTGAGATTCGAAATATGATTCCATATACATTCTATATATATTCCATATGATTCGATGTCAAAAATGAGGGAACAAGACTTGTGGGGGTGAACTCGTAATGTTTGAACCCAAGAATGGAGTGCCCAAGCTGGAGAAAGCTGGCTGTCAAGGTCATCTTCGTCATCGACTTCAGAAGCCAAGAACGAAGGTGCTGCGATGTGCTGCGGGATCTGCGGGAACGCCCCAGCTGCAGTCTCTACTTCAGCTATAGAAGTACAGTCAGAATGTCGAATGACAGATTCACGTGACTTTCCGCACTCTCACTTCTACATACTTCAATGAGCAGAAGCTTCAGGAGTATAAATCGCGGAAGTAAGCGAAGGTCGCCAATCTGGACGATACCTAAAGATACCTTAAGCACGATTATCTTGTTTGCCATCTTTCCCAAGGCCCACAGACTCATAGTCAAATTATGATATTACAGTGAAAGACAAGAGGAGCTAACAAATCCTTTGCATCATGTCCGACAACAACGCTGACAACTGAGAATTCCATAGACAATTCCGTTTGTTCTTTCAAAACATGAGAAAACTGAACATGGTGTCCTCACTGGACCGATGAACCAAGATCAAACAGAGTCCTTTTGGCGTCACACCTCTTTAGCATGCGTGCTTCCTGCGGCACGAAAAAGCAAGACTCAGAAGGATGAATCATGATTCAAATGATTCAACGATATTCCAAGCACTTCACCACCCCTCGTTTTACATCAGAGAAATTGCATCCGAAACTCGTCGAGCCTCATGGACAAGTCTCTGGCGCTGCAATTGGCCAAGAGATGTTTGCCACACTTCGAGAGCAAAGGTTGGGGTCACCATGGGTCGCCCGATGTGGAATGCATAGGACTGGGGTTAACCCCCAATTTGAAAGTTGCTTCAAATATATTTACCCTTTATTTACCACAACAAGAGCCAAGAATCATCTTATCCATATCAAACACCGCTCATCTATAACTCTATTTGCATGCATGATGCAGCGTCAGGAGCTTTCTCACTGTTTATAGTGACGGACAATCACTTAGAACGTATTTTGGATTTTTTTTTCTGAATATTTCACGCTTTTTGGACGTTCTAAGTGATTATTCGTCTACGTTCTAAGTACCCCAGTTAGAACGTTCAAATATCAAGATTCATCACTTAGAACGTACCGGGGAATTTAACACTTAGAACGTGTCTAGGTCAATGATGATAGTGGAAAGGATTGTGAAATCTTTTATCTCTAAGTGTTGGATTCAGCAGCTAATTCCGTAGGAAACATAGACATAATTTCGTACCCTTTGGCTTTTCCCTCCCATATGATTTGCAA
>Ga0126342_10003130_pt1 | contig 27013 bp, 33 predicted proteins | sample Cyp1metagenome_FD_92528 | JGI IMG/M metagenome (GOLD analysis project Ga0126342, IMG submission 92528) | Coral microbial communities from Lord Howe Island, Old Settlement Bay, Australia - Cyphastrea 1 metagenome | ecosystem: Host-associated > Invertebrates > Cnidaria > Coral ...
AAGTTTCCCTCGCCATGACTAGTGCTAGATGCAAGAGTCAAATCATTCCCACCTGACATTGACCTGAAACCCATCGGTTCGAGTTTGGTTTGAAAGCTGTTTGAAAAACGACCGAGGACAAATGAAATGAAATGAAATGAAACGGCACGGTGGTTCTTGGTTTAGCCAGTGCCCATCACGAGAAAATAAAACTGGATGCAGGTACGCAGAGCTGATCAGGCTCTGTATCACCACGAACTGACAGTGTCTTCGTTGGGCAGTGTCTGTCAGTCGTGCACTGCCCCCCTGCAGGAAAATCGAGTAGAAGTTTTACATCTATTCAGATGGTTCACACGCACACACAGACAGAACGCACAAGAGCATTCGGTCCTCTTGGGGATGACGCCTGGGTTCCACACGTTTGGCGGTGCCAGATTTAGGTACAGCCACCTCAGCAACTCTTTCACCGCGTTTCTTGGGTAGTGACTTGGCGCAGAACGGAAATGAGTATGCAAGGGTGGGCGCAGTTGACAAATTGAATTTATAGAATCAAAATCAGGTTCCGGCAGTGTACCAAAAAAAAAATGTTCTTGTCTTACAATTATGATATTCCTTCTTTGGACAGAGTTCTTTCTAAGCAAGGCACAAACAGTGCATTCCAGTTGGCCAATCCTACTCTTAACATCTCACCCAATAGTAACTCCCATCCTACGAGTACACCAGGAAGGGGGCTAGGATCAAAGTGGGTGCCAAGTGGCATGGGGTTCCCATATCTGATCATATCTGATTATTTGGTTGTGAAACAACCGATCAAAAGCCTTTGTCTTCGAAAGAAACAGGTGCAACTTTGGCATGAAGGTGAAGCATTCAAAGACATCAGATACCACAATATCTTTGTTATTCACTGTGCCAAGCAGCAGTATAGCGCACCAACTGAGGCCGGTCTCTGGGTGATGCAAGAGCAGGAAAGAACACAACCTACAAGGCTCAGCAGCACAAGCTGCTCGGGCAAGTGGTGTTTATACATCTTTAGAGATTTGAAACAAGACACAACTGCGAAGAAATCCATGCCATGTCATCCATTGGGTTTCAGAAGGTGACAGCTGTCAGGGCCAGGCAAAGACGTCCTATAAAGTTTCTTGAGTGGCTTGGATGTGTGACAAAGATTGACAAAGCAACATTGTGTGACCAAGATATTGGTGTGACCTAGCCGCCCTAGCTCTAGCCTTTCACATCCTTTCACCAAGACTTCAGGCAGAAACAGTCGACACTCCAATCATGGGGAGAGTTGTTCCTGGAGTGCCCCTCTGCTTCCTAGATCTATCATGCAGGGATAGGATGGGAAAGCCGCAAAGCCAATGCAGAAGTTGCAGAAGCTGAATGGTTCTCACTGTGAGTTCTCACTGAAGATTTGACTCCCAGAATCTGTGGCACATTGTGGCACATTGTGGCACATTGTGGCACATTGTGGCACATTGTGGCACCTTAAGCTCACACCGGTCCATATGATTCGAAGGTATTGGCACACTCAAGTAACCTCAGTTGCGCATCCGGAGCAAAAACTATGGGAAGTGACTCTCATGGAAGCATTGCCTTTGTTGCCTTGGCATGGAACTCTCAGAATGCAGCGATTCCATGCGATTCCAGGATCCCGAATGTTTGAGTGATCTTGAGTGATCTTGAGTCGAGGGTGCTGGTCGCAGTTGGGGGAATAATTTCGCAGCACTTTGTTTGAAACCTCTCGTTATTATCGGCTTCAACTCGAGATGTTCGAGATGCCAAGGAACGACAAGGTTCAAAAGTGGATGAGTTGTGCCCACAGCTGCATCGAAGATGACTTCGCAGCTGGCCCTGTGGATTGAAATGCTCTTTGCAGCACATTGCGAGGGGCAACAAGACTTGAGATATCGGAGTTGTTGTCTGTTTTTTGAAAGGATCGTGCTCGTCTCGACTCCAACACATACTGGTAGGATGACTACAGGTGATCAAATCGATTGCTGTAGTCCCAAAATCCATCAAACACCGCTTGATAGCAACCTGCGGATGCTGCACCTGAATCATGATCCATGATTTGCCCGCGGAATCCGCCCCATTGCGGCCACTGCCTCAAAAATATCTCCGATGAGGCTCCGATTTTGTGCTCGATAGCGTTCCCATTGCAATGCCGCCTTCGGTCATCGGGCTATTGTGTCTTGAGGTGGCACTTGGATTTACCAGGGTTTTGTGTTGTTTGCGGCGCTTTTTGTGTGCCTTTTTCAACACAGAAGAAGCCTGGCTAAGCTTAGAAACTAGATTAAACATGATGAAACTAGATACAATGATGTATATATATATACACATATATATATATTATATATATTATGTGTAATATTTGCAACCACACTTCCGCTCTACTCCTCTAGACCTTCAACTTCCATCTGGTGTATTACTAGCATATGTTCACATTACATCATATTATAATAATATAATAATATATTATATCTTCGTCATGTTTCAAGAGACATGGCTCCATTTCAATCCATCTCTAGAAACTGTTCAGTCTGCCCTGTTGGGCCTTTTCCTCATCCGGCAAGTCATCCTCTGACGGTTTGGTTTCATCCACCTCATGGGATTCTAGCAACACTCAGCAGAGGGAACCCGCAAAATTCTGTCATAAGCAGCCAATGATTTTCCAATTCACACCGCTAGCAATATCTGATCTTGCTGATTCTTCCAAGAGCATTGCGAAAATCTGGGAGAATCTCTGCTTCACAATGTCCAGCCAACCCGGCTCTCACACAATTTGACATACAGTATATGTCCATGTCGGTGAGTTGGCACTAAAATGGAGTAAAATGGTCTAAATATTTCTAAATAGCGATAGTCAATCATAACAACCCCTTGTGAATTTAAGTCGGAACGTCATGGGTCCCCATTTTATAGGGCCAAAACGCCAGGGTACATCCCCCCCAACAGGGTCCTCTATAAAATGGGAACCCATGACCCTCCTGGAGAGGGTTTTCCTCTATAAAATGAAAAATATCAAGTTTGTAGAGGCCATCACTTAACCCACGTTTAACCCCAAAACCCTTCAAACACTATAAAATGGTGCACTCTGACATATCGTCGAGGCTATCTTTATTTTCCTAAACTTACCCAAAGCTCACTATAGAGTGGGTATGACCACCCCAAATGTCTGGATTTCCTTAACAAACCTTTAACCAAAGCTTCCTCCAAAGCCTTACTTTGACTTCAAAAAACTTTGAAGTCCTCGAAATCGCTAATTCACCCCATGGCTTGTAACAACCCTCAACTCTGCCCAATGCGCCTCACTTTCATTTTGCCCGAAGAGCACATCCGAAGAGGGTGATACAGCAGGGGACCGGCTGGGTTGACTAGCTTCCTGCCACAGCATCCACATCTAGCCGACCACCTAGTTGGCTTTGCATGACTTGGCGCGACTTGGCATGACTTGGCAGGGGCAAAGCCCAGATCTGAAAGCAACAGCCCGCTCCTGACCATCAGCCGTTCCTGGCAACGGCATCAGCTGCTCACCTGCCCGCATGACAGTCTCGGCTGGGGTATTGAGAAGAGTGAGTTATATACGTGGGTGAGGTCTCTGACTGAGCAAACGCATGGAATCACCTTTCTCATTTCACAAACTTCGTGAACCAACATGTTCGTATGGTTTTGGAGCTGCTGTCCGGTTTGCAGAGAGAAGCAGCCAGAATTCTGTGTGGTTTGGGTTGCCTTCCATAGCCTAGGTCTGAGGAGGGGCTGACGGGGCAAGGATTGTGCGTTAATCTGAATTTTCAGCGCTGACTTTGCAAATATTGCTGTAGCTTCTGTGAGGGAAACGGCAATGTATCTCATGCAACACTATGAAACACTATGCAACACTATGCAACACTATGCAACACTATGCAACACTATGCAACACTATGCAACACTATGCAACACTATGCAACACTATGCAACACAGTATTGTTACTATTTCTGACTATCCCCACAGCATCTAAAATGTGGCGTGCAACGTTAAAAGGTGCAATCGTCCCCAGTGTCACGACCTTCTCGAGGATCTTCATGGCGACTTGCCGGGGAGCTGAATCTGGGTGCATTTAGGTATCATCACAATCGCTTGCTTATCCTCTTGGAGAGTGTTTCAAGCAAAAGCGGCCAAACAAGTGCATACCAAAACTATTCTTATGTCCAATACTGTGCAGAATGAAATCTTGGATGTGCAAAGGTTTAGATATCTCGTGATATCTCCAGCATTTGACTGCCAAGTCCCTGGCATTTCTCTTCTGGCAGACCAGGGAGCACCTAGGCGACGGCGAAATGGTGCCCTCTCAGCATAGGAGGGCTGACGATCTGTATGCAGCGACAGGATCTGTGCAATTGGGGAACAGCCAGTACCAGGTGAAACGATGTGAAACGCTAAAATTTGGGGAGCGTCTAAGAAACGCATCTTTTTTCATGCCCGTCATGCCCCTTGAACATCTTGAACTGTCTAGAGGTCTAGAGCCCAATCAGAATCAGAAAGTGATGGCCTCCAACTAGCCCCGCGCTCGCAAAACGTCAAATTGTCTGCTACCTCTTTTGAATTTCTTTTCCTGATCCTGCACAGCCAGCATAGTTCCAAGCATCCGCGGGAGTGATTTGAAGTTACATTGGAAATCTATCCTGAAACAGTGTGCTATATGATGCCACATGCACATCAGGATCATTGGGATTTTGGTCAAGCCACGGAAGAAGAAAGGCAAGGTCGAGGTGTGGCCCGGAGTGGCCTGGCCACTGGTGCGACACTGATGCGACACTGATGCCACTGAAAATGTGCAGGATCCATACTGATCCATACTGATCCATACTGATCCACTGGACATGTCTTCGGCAAAAATTGGCGACTGCTTGTCCCAACCTTGATAGCTGATGCTGACGGCTCAACTTGATCAGTGAAACCCGCTGCCCAAGCTTTGATGTCTTCGATTCTCATGTAGCGTATGTTTGTGCAAGTCCCAAGATCACAGACCCTCCCTGAGCCCCAGCTGTACCCACCTTGGAGCTTGCATCTTCCGAAGGGCTGCAAGCTTCGGTACCAGGCCCCTCACATTATCACATTGCTGGGACGCCATGAAAAACTGCACCAATAGCACTGATCAATTTTGGCTCACAAGTCTTTCAGGGTGAATGGACCTTGACCAATTGATTGAAAGGAACACTCTTACGGAAACGATCTGACAATACTTCTGTTTCAGCTGGTAGATTTCGCGAAAACTCTGGAAAGTGGGGGAATACCCCAGCATGTTTGCCTTCGCGCTGGGGTAAAGCAATGTAAGCCCTGGAAATTGGAGCTGCTAGGCGAGCCAAGTCTGTGGATCGCACCTCGCTCGGCGATGTGCCAATGCCGTCCGCAGGCGGAGAGTCCTGGCAGGCTACAGCTGGGACGGGACAGTGACCACATGTGACCAACAGACCACGATACCACGATTCTGAAACCTTCGAACATCTTCGAACCCTTCCAACCCAAAACCATCATTTTTTTCCAAACCCGTAGTGTGCAGTTGCCAAAAGTCAAAATTTATGCAGTAAAGTCCGGCAAAAGTTGCTGGCTAGATATTTGGTCGGATAAATCAACAATCTGATTGATACGAGTATGTATCCACTTCGAATAGTAGCACAGGTCCATCTGACCAAATGATCATTGCCTTGCAGGGTTGCCCACTTGGGGGAACAATTCGGAACAAACGAAAAGATGAAAAGAGAAACATGTTGGGTCGTTCTGCCTTGACCTGAGAAAGATAGTCCACAACAGCTTATGATTATCCTTCGTAAATCTTCGTAACCTTCGTAATCTATGATAATCATTAATAAATATTAATAATCTATATATTTCTTACTTCTTCCCAGCATTGGCACTTGGATTCACAGAGTTTCGTGTTGGAAATCCTGACGCAGGACACATCCAGCATTGCCAGTTCACCGTTGTTAGATCTTCTTCCAAGAGTTGGTACAAATGGAGCTGAGCTACATCAAAGAAGAAAGATCAAACAAAATTAATATATAATCATCAAAAATAATAATCAAAAAATGTAATATGTAGTAAGATCAAAAATAAGATATTACAGTATAAAGAATGACAATACAATCTCAGATCTAATGACAAATCACCAGAATGGAAACTGGTCGAGAGGACCCCAGCATGGGACGGCACTCGAGGCCTCAAGTAGAAGCAAGATTGGGCTCACATAAGATGACACGAAGCTGCTGTCAAAACTTCAATATGACACTATGATATCTGAAAAATCTGAAAAGAAACCTCTCAATCCAAAGTCGGCAGCCTGATATCAAATTCATTGCTCTAAAAACTCTTGGAGTGTGGCAAAGGGACCGGAACAGTGAAGGCAACAGGGATGGCAACAGAGACTGGAGAAGGGCTAATGTGAATGCCTTTGGCTTCTTGGGGAATCACACATATGCATGGGAGGCATGGGATCATATGTGTTTGTAATGTATATATGCACGCGGAATCTGTGTGAAACATGAAGAAATATTCTTTGCTCAAAATCATCTTTCCCTACTGTAAACAGGCCAGAAGTGCCAATCATGGGATAGTTCAGGAACCGAGCACGGGGAAGTCTTCGGAAGAGGATCGTCAATATTTATCCCATTGCGCTCTTTTACCGAAGTCCTACTTCGCTTCCAGGCCCCCGGCCTGTCTCTGCTGGCTCTACGGAAGAAGGCGGGCAAGAGGCTATCCTGCCACTCGGCCGATGCTCGTCACTATACTTCTTAAATCTTCTCAATACTTTATCGTATACTTACTATATCTTACTATATCTTACTATACGGTCCTGATACGTTCTGTTTCTCGCCCCCAATGCACTGCATGCTGTCACCCACTCTGCTGTCTCTGCTCAGTGTCTTTCTGATCCAACTTGACACCAAGCGGCAGCAAGCTGTAGAACCAAATGTTCTACTTCATCTACTTCCCTAGGTCAGGCCTTTAGCAGCTAATCCGATTCCCCCTTTCAGAGTCATATGAGTCATGGTATACTTTCATGGTACTTTCATGTATCTTCTGGTTGTACTTGAGGTCCCAGGTCAGTTGGGTCAGCTCCTTGTCTTTCGCACGGCCTGTTGGCAAGTGGCGCACGATCCCTTCAAATCCAGCATTCCAGAGCATTGCCAAAAATGGATTCATAATACCAAGTTAGATTGCTCTCCTTTCAACGAGTCTGCACCTGCGCATCCCCTTACTTTTCAAACCACTGATTGCAATATAGCCAAAAGGATACCAAGGATGCGCACCTCCTGGGAATTGACTAATACTTACTTCATCACACCACCCCTTACACGATAAAGTCATCACCCCCCACAGGCAGGCCTTCTCGTTGACCCTGGCACGGCTGATACGTGAAATCGATCATGTCTTTAGATGGGAGAATTCGGGCGCATACTACAAATAGGAAAAGATTGCGTGTGAATTCCTAACTACAGGGGACTGAGACCATTGAGGCCTCACATCTTTGATTGATCATGTTGACATATTCACCAAGCTAAGGCTTCTCTGCTGAAAGACTCGCTTGTCAAGATGATTGACCAATCAATCAATGTTCAAATGAGGGCACGTCTATGTCAGCTCTCTTAGAAGTCACCCTGGTTTGGAAACCATCATCATTCATCACCTCTTAACCATAGAGATCTTTCAGATGTTCAAAGGCGTTGCTAAAGATTTGCTTGGCACCTCTTCCTGTGGAGATGCTGATGCTTCGGTGGATCTTTCACGCGGAGCATTCCCTGGCGCTGGTTTGATTCATTGTGGTGCTGAACCCATTGAGAAGCGACACCAAACCCATGGAGCTCTTTGCTGGGATGGGGCTACATTGGACAGTAGCTGGTCGCTGACAGTGCAAGTTTGCTTAAGTTTGTCTTTTAACCAACAGGCTACAAGAAAATGTCACGGCTTAAGCATCCCCAGAATCCCCAGAGTATGACACTTCCCAGCTGATTGCTCTAGGGAGCGGCTTGGTGCCAATTCGCAATCATCATAAATCATAGCCATTACATAAAGCACAAAGAAGACTCGAAAAATAACTGATAATTAATATAACTAAAGTGTATTACTATTACTGTATAAGCATATCAGTAGCTCTTAGTTACATGTTTCCGAGTTTTTTCTGAGTTTTTCCGAGTGTCCTTTTCCCACGCCAAGACAAGTCTGCCTCCTCGCCACAAAAATCTGAGCGAACTACTGTGGTCCTCCTTCCAATGGTGTTGCTGACACGAGGCTGATTCACCAAAGAGAAAGTTGGGGCAACATATATCAACGTCTTCGAAACGTCTTCAAAGGTATTTCAATCCTTGCTGCCAACCACTACTTATAGCTGGAGTAAATGATCATAGCAGAATCATATCTGTATCCTCTAGATGCAAAGCCAACTGCAATCTATAATAGAAATGCGACGCGAAATATTGATCTTGCAAAAACCTCAAGTGGTTGCAAGTCAACTAGGTGCTGTAGCTTCCTTGAAAAGTAACATTGCAGCAACTAGTTAGTGTAGACAATTTCAAACGACACCGGACTGAGACAATGCCAGCAATTGCATTGCAATATCCAAATAAGTATCTGATACCTCAACACAGAAGTCATGGTAGACCTCTGGGCTGAGTGCACCGAGAGACTCCACAGGTACCACAACTTGTCAGTTTCACATGAGTCAGGCAGGTCTCGCCTGGGTTGCTTCCACCATGCCTAGCATGGCACAAGTTCAACAGAAATGCTTCCATCACATAGTCAAGAGATGCATTGTGCAGATTCAGTGAAATATGTCATACACTGCCTTGCAGGTGTATAGGATCAAGCTATATGGCGAGTTTGAAGGGCAGATTCATGCAGCTATATTATATTGATAAATGATGATAGATATGCGAAGTGAATTCACGTGTATATATCTATTATATTATATATATATATTAGTATTATTATTATTTATTATTATTATTATATTATTATTAGTATTATTATTATTGTTATTATTATTAGTATTATTAGTATTATTATTATTATATAATTACTACAAGTTGTTCATTGTTTTTCTTTATAAAGTTCTATGAGCTACACATTCTATACGTGTCATACAGGGATTGTATCATGTCATATATTTTGTCTCTGTAGATCACACATGTCACACGTACGGCCAGGCCTGCCCGAGGGCGCTCATCTGAGCCTTCAGCCTCCTAGCCATTGCAGATTATCGTACGTTAGACACCGCACAGACTGTGTATGACTGTGTACACACACACATTTGGAAAAAAAAAATGTGCAAGGCCAACGTGTGGAGTACTTTGGGAGTACTTGTGACAGTTCAGTCAGATTGCAGAGGGTGGAAAGCCAAGCCTTGATCGAGATGTCAAAAGTCAAGTTGGAATAATTTGGATGCACGCAGTTTGACCCTGAAGAATTCATTCATTGCTATGCATCGTTCCAACTTCAGAGAGAAAACTCATCCTTCGTCAAGATGGATGAATCCCAATCATATATTGTACACATTTGTGCAACGTCTCTTCGCGACACAGAAGATCTGGCATGAACATATTGCGCCTCCCGCAGAGTTGTCATGGTGCTAGGCGTTTTCGACCGCCTGGACACTGTTGTCATGCAAACTGGAACAAGCATTAAGAATCATTAATACAATTTAATACACGCGTTTGTGTGAGCAAAACACTGTTTCAATTCGAGGCCATTCAGACCGGCTGCGAGATTCTACACTTTGTTCTGAGCCAAACCTAATGCTACTAATGCATAGAACCTAAAAGAAAGCAAAATGTCCAAGAAAAGGGAACATGGGAGTCATGGGAGATCATAGGAATATGATACCACGTCCATAGGAGTCCATTTCATTAAAGTCATTAAAGCTCTGTTTCAACGAGCCTCCGAGGAGTTCCACCTCCAGGAACTTCATCCTCTCCAAATATCAATGGGAATTTCAGGATCCAATTGATGGAGGTACTGTACCATATAAGGCCGGATTCTGTGGGGATATTCCCTTACATCGGCCTTACATAGGCCTTATATATGGTAGGTACCTCCAATTTAGCTTCCTGAAATGGCCATTGAAAATAAGAGTGCTTTGGATCTGAAGGATCTGAAGTTATCTGAAGGAACCCTTGGCAATGCTCCCTTCGTCACATTCTTGTTTTTGGGTCAGTCACACTTCGAGCGCCTATATTTTGAGGAGATTCCACCAAACACAAACCCGTGCCGTCCTCACGCCGCCGACGCCAGCCGAAGAGACTGCGATTTCGCCTGGTTTTTTGCTCAGCTCATCCACCTTCTTTGAACTAATCCCATATCTAATCCCATTTACTGATAAACCCGAAATATCCGAGTATACAGTATACAGTTTGCAGTTTGCGACTTTCAGCTATGTACTTCATATGACACAACAGTGTGTCTGTTCCTATTCTGCTTTTGCCGTCGTCTCAGCACCCTTTTCGCGTAGCTGCTATCCTTGTGTGGTTGCATGTCTCTGTGCACTCCCAAACTCAGTGCAACATGGTGCAACTATCAATGCTCCTCCCAGCCCTCCAGGTTATGTAGGAAATGCTTCCGAGTGTTCAGGACATCTTCTAATTCCTTTGCATATGTGTACCATCTTTGACATTCTTCTTGATCCATCTTGTATCTTTCAAAATCGTTAATTTCACTGTGGAGTCCAGGTGCTTCACCTGCTGGTCTGCGGAGTCAGCAGCTCTGGCACGAAGTCTTCACTTTCTTGCCTCAAGGCTTTCGCAGGCCTAGATGTGTGGAAGATACTTAGCCTAGGCTGCAGCGGGGCATGTTGAAGAATAGAACGGCTACTGTAGCATACTGTAGCGTGGAAAAAATACAGATCGCCGCTCATTCTCTTTCAAGAAGAGTCTAGCGCTGGCGAGCCATCGATCTCAAATGAATTCTAAATGATCCAAATGCTAAAGGGAATGCTTCAGAAACCTCATCTGGTAGTTTACACAGTTTACACATCATACATTGTCATACATGCATGATTTTCTGCATTGAGACGGAAGCTTTTTCGTGGGTTGAGTTGCATCTGTAGACAGAGCTGCACAACTTTAGTCCTGCATCATTCTGAGGCTCCGGACACTCCTTGGAGTGGAGGGTCACTATCCTCCCGCCGACGCGCTGCCACCTTTCAAAATGCCCGAAATGCGCAGCCAGAGCCATGACATTGTGCGGTTGCATAATTTGCCTATTCCTACTCAGGACGTCCTACTAAGTGGAGTGGAACATGTAATCCCCTTTTGCACTGAAATAATCTCAAACAATCAGATTGCAGCAAATGTGTACACGAACCCATTCTCAGTCTGCCACCACAGCAGCACCAGAGCCCGAGGGTGTCTTCACACCTGATGAACACTAGCCGAAAGGCCGAAACCAGCGGAACTCCATACGTTGCCATACATCCTCATCAAATCATTGGCTGGCGGTTAATCCATCCAGAATAAAAATATGTCCAAGAGTTTGACTCTCCAAATGTGACCCATTTCTCCTTTGTATAACCAGGGTTGCTCAACTCATCTTAGAAGGGTCAACAATCCGAAGATTTGGACATCTGCAAACTATAAGCAGGTATGACAGGAGCGTTGCTCTTCACCCTTTCTTGGTTCTTGTTGTTTCTTCTGATGTATCACTGTATCACTACTAGTACAACGTAGTGATGACGTAGTCATGACGTGAGGCAACTCGGATGCACAGAACCATCTTCTAAGTCTTCGAACGGCTACTACTGCTCCCAGACTCATAGCCAGCCTGGGGCTTCAAGCTGGGACAATATCCAAATGGCACAAAAATAATGTTTATCTAGACGGATACAGGAAAGACATATGCAGCATGCAAAAAATCCTGTTCATGTCATTGCTGCTGCTAAAAATGTTTCCTCCTAGCCGAGTGAGTAATTCATGGTGTCAGGTTAGTAAGTATCTGGATGGGTTGGCTGCGTCAAGCATGTCCAAAGAAGAATAAGCTGTAGTCAGCAATATTGGCTTCGAGTAGCCCGCAAAATGTAGAAATTGCCTTCTACAAGAACGTCCCATTGCGTCCCGTTGATGTCATCCACACCGTGGAGATAGGGGCGAGGACGGCAGATTTTTTTTGTCCGCCCATCTGCAACCCTGCACAAAAGTGACAGCTGTGCAAGTCTGGGTTCCCTACTAACGGACCTTGGTACTGATGGTGCTGTGATTGCAAGGGAGTCACAATCTACGTGTGCTATAGGTGCAGGTCTGTGTTCGCTATGTGTTTGAGCCGTTGACGTGTCAATCACGCTCAATGACTCATTGGGATATCAAATGGCCCAAGTGTCGCCAGGGTTGTTCTCAGTACACACTTCTTGTTGATCCGGCACGAGACTGCGTCGATTGAACAAGCATTGGAAGCTTTCAGTCTTCACCCAAAACAAACTCCGGAAAGTGCAACCAAATAACAAGCCAAACTCTCCATTTTATTCGCAGTGCATGTTTCGAAATGGTGCATGCTATAAGATGCTGCGTGCATGCTAGAAGGTCCTATGTGTATTAGACATCATTAACCAAGAGCCCCTCATGTTGAGTCTTTGCAGTTGCAGCTTTGCCACTTTACGAGCGTTCCAAGATCAAATGCATTGAGCACGGAAAGCGCAGGACAAGATCTGAGCGCCCCAACTCTCAGTGTGCGCTTCCTGGATCAAACGATCGTTAGTTTGAAGAAGATAGCTGCTTCACCAATGGACTCTGGCTGGAAAGGTAAGACATGGTAAGACGGTGTATTGAACATCGACGCAAACAAATTTTGTGCCCTGACAATTTCTTGACATCCGAAGAAAGGCAAGTTCAACTGCACGTCATGTCTTAAGCACTTGAGATTGCAAGTGCAGAGCCGAATCTTGACTGTATTCACCATTAACTCGACGTTCGTGAATTGTTGTCGGATGTTGTCGGTGTGATCTTCATGCCGGGATTCCGCTTATATACGCCTCTTACTGGCTCAAAACAAGTGCGCAGCCTAGCATCTTGATGCATCTTGCTACAACAGGGTAAGGGGCTACAACCGCTCATACTGACTCATACTCATAAGCTCCACCTTGCCGCCAACCCCAGAAAGAAGCTCAGCTGATCTCAGCTGGGTCTACGGGAAATCTCCACTCGCTGTCTAGATAGCTATTGCATGCTATTGCTATTGCCGTTGCTCTTTACTGTCTTTTTTATATTTGTTTATTTTCTCCATGCGCACTTTGTAGTACTTGTCTGGATCCCAGAGTCATTCTTAGCAATTCTTGGCAATCCAGTTTTCATCAAGACCTGTGCATCCTGTTTTCCTCCGTCACATGGCACCGCTGTTCTGTAACCCCCAGCAGTTGCATCACCCTCGCTGCATTTCTCACTCATCTCTGGAGGGAGTGCAACCAACCTTGAGCGGACAGCTGAGGAAGGTGTTACCTCACCTTGCAACTTAAACCATGGAGACATATGGTGACCAGAAAGTGACCAGTAGATACCATTAGATCGTTAGATGGAAGGCTTATTGGCAAACTTCAGGGCTTATTTCAACGCCCGCATCAAACACTCGTCACGGTCTTCACTGTCGTCCACTGTCAGCATCACCTCGCCTGGCTCGGTCCAGCGCCATGCGACCGACCTCGGAGGTGGCAATTTCGGGCGTCAGTTCCCGGTAGGTGATCGCCACGCGAGGTCCACTGATGTCCTCTGCCAGGATGCCTGGGACGAAATTCGGAGATGGACCCTATGACCCTACATGAAATCGTTGTGCGAAAGCATGATGGAAATCTATGTCGTGGAAGATGATAAGTCTTAGTAAGAAATCGCCAAGTGTTTGTCAATGGCTGAGTTGCAATCAACTACATCCACATCTTTAAACTGTGACAGTTGCAATGGCAGACCCTAAAGTGGCTTCCAATTTCCACGGCATTTTGGCGGACCCTGTTCTCTCACTGCACAAATGCGACAGAGGTACCATGCTGCCAATCCACCCGCACTCTGCCGTTGATCAGGTAGGCCTCAGAAGCTGCCACAGTGCCACAGTTCTAGCCGATGTGCCAGTCTTCATGCAATCAACTGGCAACAATTCCTGCACTATGGACTCAATGGACTATTGAGGAGTGTTGAAAAGGATGGTCTCTCACAGTCACATGGTCCTTGGTGCGGAAAGAAGGGGTCTAGTTGAAAACACATGTAATCAATCGATCGATCGACCAATAACAAGCATATAAAAATGATTAAAAATGCATGCCAACAAACAAGCAAGCAAGCAAACAAGCAAACAAAGAAACAAAGAAACAAACAATCAAACGAACAAACAAAACAAGACAAAACGAAACCGAACAAAACAGAACAGAACAGAACAGAAAAACAAACAAACAAACAAACAAACAACAAACCCATCGATCAAACAATCAACCGATTGAGTCATTGATTGAGTGATTGATTGATTGCCTCGCTGCCTGACTGACTCACTGATGCACTCATATCAATTTTCTACCCTTGTCTGCTTGTGTGACAATGACCTTTCCAGAGGAATTCTATAATATCTTCCCGGCAGTTAGCGTCCAAATACGATGAAGGTTTCTACGTGTATTGTGTGTGTGTCATGGATATTGCAGGGGAGATAGTCGCCTTGAAGGTGCAAACTCGAACAGGCCAGGTGGAAGTGCAACTACTAAATCTTGAAGATTCAGATTTCTGGTTTGAGTGCATCATTCCACAACACAAAGGGCTCCTGCACTTCAAAGGCGAGATCAAATTTGTTCACAGCCAAGGTATGATGCTTAAGTAAGTTCGCACTGCCTGAGCCCTGAGCCTTCATCAAATACATGAAAGGTTGTGCCAGTCATGCTTCTCACTACTCTGCGGGAAAGTCTGGAATGATGTGCACGATTTGAGGTGCAATCAGTTGGAGCATGGAGCTATGAAATTCGTCAAGAAACAGATCGTCGAGGCAGCGTCACTCTGACACAAATCTCATTAGTGGGCTCGAAGAAAGTGAAGACCGACCTGCATGCACTGCGTGGCTATTAGTGGCTGCTTCTGAGCATCTTCAAACAAGTACGAAAGTGTCATTCATGCGTATGTATGCGCCTCATGTCGGTTTTGCAAGAGATCCTGCAACTGCTGCTCTGATGATTTCTGCAAGTAGTTAGAGGTTCCACGGGTTCATGCCAACACCCCAAACACATCCAAACATTACCGTAACATCGCCATAACAATCAAAACATGGCTAAACATGGCTAAACTCTTGGATCGAGTAACGGACTCTGCAAGGAGATTCCTAAGATCCGCTCGCCCCAAAGCCACAAGTCATCCACGTGTAGTGCATGGCTAGCTCCCCGTTCTGCATCGTACCACAAGGATAGGCACTCGACCTGCGGCGATCGTGGCTGTCACCTCCGAATTCAGATCCAAAGTCTCAACAATTACGGTATCCTACGGTAGTACCACGACATGCCTTCGGTACCTTGCAAACACTAGGTATGATTCGGTATGATTCATATGATCTATCATGGTCTATGCATTGTGATTTCACTTGTTGAAAATTGTGACATCTGTGGTGGCTGATTGAATGGTACCAATGGAAAAAAAGCCTATGACCCTATAAACCTATGCCAAATTGGCTCCTTATTAGCCTTTGAAGCGTTGTTCCGGTCTGGCTTGCAATTTGAAGGTCTCCACTGGTACACAGAAATGGTCTAGAAATGGTAGAATTGGCAAGATGCAGCCCAAGTACAGCGTCGAAGGTCTCTAATGTAGTGGTCTTCTCCTGCATAGCTTGCAGTAGCTCGTGAGACCAGCTGGGGAAGCCTTGCCATGTGTCCTTGGGTGTCGAAGTTACGCCGAAGCGCAAGGTGAAAAACATTGAAAAACGATGGAACCAAAAGGGACCAGAGTTCACAATGTCTGTGAAATGCACAAGCCTGCAGAATGCATTCCATGTGCAGGCGTGCAAAAAGGTAAGAAAATTTGGCATTCCCCAACCATCCCCAACCTAAAAGATCTAAAAGTGAGATGAAATGATGACACCAATCCCTCGGCTGACACATCTCAAAGCTTCTGGCAACTTAACCTGCTGCTTTTTGAAGTTGGCCTTTGGACCGAAGTCTTGCTTCCATCGTCCACTTTGGGAAGGTTGCCACGGCCATGATTGCAAAGTCTCAAGTATCTGCCTGAAAGAGGGGGGTATCTAGGCCTCTGTGGGTGATACAACATGATACAACATGATACGACCATGGTTGTTTGCTTGTGTCACTTGGATGGCTTCGATATTGACCTTCCGATCTTGTCATTGACAGGACTCTCAAGCTCCGAACCATGGCCGTGCGCCCCGTGTGTTGCGCCTCTCCATCTCTTCACCACCTGGAAGCACTTCTTCGAACAGCTCCAGGCCTTCAAAAGCCACTGGAAGATCCTCAGATCGCTCAACAAATCAAGCGTGACATACATTCATCAATCATTTATCAATCAAGTGTTCAGTTTCAGTCCTACACTTCCAACCACTTTGCGAAGAAAAGACTCCGCTTTCACAACCACAACCCTGGAATCTTGGAGACCCTCAGTACTCAATATACAGCTTTCCCAAGAGATAGAGAGAGGGAGAGAGAGAGGGAGAGAGAGAGAGAGAGAGCAGACTTTGGCAAGGCTCAGTTCCAGAAATAATTTGCCCATCTTCTGCGCGCAGCTGACAGCCACCATCTACAGATGCATCGATCAAGTCATAGCACGCTGCACCTTGGCTGCAAATCTTTATCAACTTTAAATATCTTTAAATTAGTCAGCCTTGTCGGGTTTTGGGATGACTGGTGTGCAGGAAGCAACTCTGCAATTCGTGACGTTGGTTTGTAAGCCTCTGAGCTTTGTTTTGGCAACAATTTATCGAGTGCTGATTCGACCCTCACGATTGAGGCGGCTTAGAAAAGGCGTCGCCCACGCGACCCACGGCCTATATCACTGAACTTGATGACTGGGCACAGTGCGGCAACTCAGATCGAATGGGATGCAAACCAAAGGCCTGCAGTTGACAGACAGGGACTAGCAACTTGATGAAGAACAGGGATTCAACCAGAACAGTTGGTGTTGGTGCTTGTGGCTGGCCCTGCCAGAGTATGAACTGCGCTACTTGGGAGGCTTTGGACAAACATGAAAACTGAGAGATGCGTCCCGACTTACTGTAAGTCATTATACAAGCAGCTCTCGAAGAGCCAGCGATCTGCCAAATCACATGTAGATGTGTACTGAAAATATCTGAAAATAATGGAGAAGCAAGATCAGCAATCTTGGATTGACGCAACAACCTACCATTGGACCACACCTGACCTGATTGCTGAGCCCTGAAGCAAAAAAACAGGCAGTTGACCAGTCTCACACCTTTTCTCTCGAATCCAGTGCTTCTACACTCTACACCATGTCAAAGGTGCGGCTGTATTTTGGTGTGGGGCAAGAGATCATATTCATATATTCCCTAGGCCTGGTTACGAAGTGTAGGATCTCCCTCAGAGTTTACTCAGACGCGAATTCTTTTGTTGGATCTTTTCACCCCCCATACTCATAATGCCTCTCGCAAAGATGGGTCGGAGCAAAGCGCGCAGCTTCGAATGCCAACGCATGAACATTGCTTCATCGCTGTCCAGTCAAGTCCCCAGTCCCTGCACATAGAAAATCACAGAACATCATAGAACTAGAATATTACGATATATTACGTGTAGGACGTGTAGGTGGTTGGGAATCAGCTTGTAGATGGATCTAAAGAGTTTGTCTCGAAGGCTATGTAGACTAACAATAGCTTGACTTCGACTGACAGGGTTGCCCGGCTTCATAGAGTGCAACAAACCATGGTGTTTGAGCTTCATTGTTTGGGCAGAAGATAGTAAAATGAAGTGTCGCCCAAAGAAAGCCCTGAAGGGCCAACTAGCAAGATCACAAGCTCAAAAAATATGGTCAAAGAATGTCAGAGAATGTCAAACATGTGCTGGTGCTGATATGTGTTGACGCCGTGTCATGTAGTCAGCATTAGTCAGCTATGCAGCTTGACTTGCTGATCCTCAAGCAAGGTTGTTGCTTGTTCAGCACAGCGGCCACTCAATTGAGCAGGTGCAATGGTACTGATTGCCCTTGTAAGGGATTCTCACACTACTTTGTCCCCAGCTTCTAAAATTGTAAGACTAGACTCTTCTCGTATTCACATTCTTCATCTTTGTCCCCGCCCATCGTTGTGATCTCTCTTTGTTCCATCATCCAGTCAAAATGCAGTCACAAGTGCCAGTGAACAGGAACGTGATAATGCCATGGTATGCATAGCAAAAAAAAACACTGTCTCAGGATGTGTTCCACATAGTTCCACTATCATTCTACAACGAGCATCCCCAGCCCACCAGCCCACGGCTCCTTTGGTAGTGAATCACCATCGCCCTCCTGGCCAGCATTCACAAACGCTGGGCAAAGCAAGTCTCATGGAGATCATGGAGCGAAAGGGGTGAGTTTTCAATGCAACTGTGATGTCGGGACGTCGCGTAAGTGCTTGGGTCCTTGGAGTTGACACTGAAGGGATCTCCACTTTCGGTGCACTTCCGAGGCTGAAGACCGCTTTGCTGGTCGTACTATATGGTGTGATACACCGGTGTTTGCCAGGACATCTTTGCAATCCAGCTAGAGAATATCATTCTGGTGGTCCTTACCTTTCATATCTTTGATTCATTCATATTCATGTCCATCTGATCACGTTCCCGCTTGCCTTCCCAGCACCAAGTGGCAAATCCAAAGCACGACCATCACGGCGCCAAGCAAAGCTCCACCACCTCCAGCGATATCCGGGTTGTAAGTCGAGTGGCTCTACCTCGCAAATGGCTCCCTCCATGCTACATCCTTGAGGAATGTTGGGGATACTGCCCCAAATGAATCACCAGCTGCGAAACATGAGAGAAGCCGGGTAGATCCGGGTAGGAGGTGATATCTTATGATATCTTCAATTTCTCCACCAGCCTCCACCAGCCACCAGCCCTGCATTCGCTTAACTGCAGCCTGCGCATCCCCCCTGCCCTTTTGCCTTGATCCTTTTGCCGGTACTGGAGCCTGCAAGGCGGTCGATAGGATCGATTCGTTACAGTTGTATAGGAAGAAATGACCTATATATCTAACCCAACCCAACCCCATGTCACGTCACTATGTTAGGTGGTTAAAGCCTCCCAATAGATATTAGATGGCATTCTCATTTTCATGAAGTACCAAGTGGTTCTACCCATAATGCTGATCTGTAGAAAGAAGGAAATGACTCAACCCCGCGATTAGAAAACAGCTCCTCGGCTTCTGTAGTAACTGTAGTGATCACATAATCTACCTTGATGTAGAATAAAGACTTGATGTTGAGATCATCTAAGCTCAGTAATCTCTACTTTCTCCGGGATAGGACTTTGCTCATCTTTCCGTTGCCGGCCCACCTATGACACCTTGTGGCCGTATGATATGGCATGATTGCCTGCTTGCCTTCACAGGGCCTTCACAAGCCTCCATGGTCCTCATGGTCCTCCCATGTCCTCCCATGTCCTCCCATGTCCTCCCCAAGGCCCGCGGTGCCTTTGGCTTGGATGGTGGTGCCTGGATCCCCAGCCCTTCCATTGCCCTTCCCAGGGAATCTGCAGAATCCCTTGTCCGCGTCAAAGAACAACTGGAAGCGGTTCGACAAATACCAAGTTGAGACGTGTCGAGATGTGTTGAGATGTTCAGAGGTTGTAAGTTTGAACATGTTGCAAGCAAATGTGTAAGTTGTCTTTGTCGTCCTGACGCAAAGATCCCAATGAAACAAGTTGTGGACCGGTCATGAGACCTATTTCATAGCAGGTTTATTTTATGCGCTTGCACTGAATACAGTTTCTTTAGTCATGATCTCTATACAAATCTGCACTTCATCCTGATCAACTATCCTTTCATGTTACCATCTGACTACAATCGATCAACTGAATGTGATCCAAGCTCTGCACCTCCAAAGGAATGCCTCAGCTTCACCAAATTTTAAAAAAGGCAGCATCCCCAGGCCTTTGATCACACTGGATGGGATCTTATATCACACTTCTGCGCATCTCGGAACAAGGAATATAAGGAATAAGATGGAGAACAAGATGGAACAAGCATCTGTCCGAACGTGCGTCTGAATAGCCCCTTCACTGTAACTAACCATCAGCTCTGGTGGACGCTGCAGCTGGGGTCCTGGCTGTAATCCTCAAACCCATCCTGTCGTCTTAGGAAAGCATCACCACATTTTACAATGCGCAAATTCATGAAATTCATATAGCAACATATCGCAAACTAGTTCCACCATAGTTCCATATAACTTTCATATTACTTTCATCGTTGCAACTCCGAACCACCGGACCACTCAAACATCGCTGGCGTCCTGCACAGTCGTTGGCGATTTATCGCCTGCGTGACCAACAAAGTGTAGACAGTGTAGATGTTCATCAATAGAAATCATATTCTTTTGATTCTTTTGACTTTTGCTGTCGTGGAATCTATAGTGCTCACCCCACCTCCCCGCAGTTCAGATGGCACCAAATCATCTGGGTGCCTCAAACCATTGAAAGCGTTCTACCCTTGAGTCAACGCCACCAGGCACTCAAGAGGGACCCAAACTTGCTGCAGTTGGCGAATTCTCCCAACATCGGGCCCTTTGACCACGAGTTCCTGTTTTGGCATGCCCACAACAAGCTCTAGAAAGGAGCGACATGAAGCCATCACCTGGTTCAGGCGAGATAAAAACGTGGCATGATCCTTTCAGCCAAACGTAGAAGGCCATAGGCCAGAAGCGTTTCTGCATAAGTCGGTTGCTTGGTGATTTTCATACTGCAAGGCCAAAGGCAGCCTAAAAATGAAAAGCGAAAGGCGGCGACTTCTTCGCTTGAAAGCGGCTAGCATTCGATTTCACACCTTTCGTTTTCTCATACGTATTGTTTACAGACAGTTTTTCAACAATGTGCAGAGCAGAAACAGAACTCTCGCGAAACACACTGGAAGCGTTGGGTGCATCACTTGCCTCTCAGCTGTCCCAGCTCCTGGGGTTCCAGACGGCGACAAAGGAGAGCGAGGAGATGCCACAACCTTTTGCCATTGAGCAGGGGGGCCCAAGCAGTACACAGGATGATGTCTGGCTGACAAAAAATGATAAAGGGATATAAATATGATATAAAAGGTCAACAGAATGACGTTCTCATTTTGGTCCTCACGTCTTTCCGGTGTCTACCGCCTCTTCCGGAACAAAGCTGTTCGGCTCAACCTGGTGCAATATGCTGCATGGCAAAAGGGAATTCAAATAATCTGAGTCTTGGTCAGAAAGAATTACCATCCTCAACTTGTCCTGACACACAGCCATACCAATCCTCCGAAGTGAAGTCAGAAATCCATTGTGCCGGTCTTCATTGAGCTTTCACAATCCCATGGTGCGCCTCTGCATAGTGCTGCAGATCTGGCAGCCCCTGAATGCCACCCCGCCATGAAATAAGTGACACGTGCTGGAAATCCCCGAAATGGTCGGGGATCTCCAAGATTGACACATTTACTCTGATCATTTAGACGCACAGCTGTTTGGCACGCTGGCAACAACTAAAAAGTGTGATGAGCAAGATTGAGTAAGCAGTAAGCGCAGGTCCAACTCAAACCTCCACACTAAGCTCCGAACAACTGGAGGATCCGGACCTAAGGCAAACACACTTGGTTGTCACGGTTGGCAGCACCGATTCAGGAACGGTTTGCAACTGCCCTTCTAATTCTTGCATCAAGTCACACAGAAACTAGACCTCGAGTTTACTAGTGTTTGGTTGCTTTGAAGGGAGATGAAATGGGCTTTTGCTGTTTACGCTTTGGCCTTTGGAGCCTCTAAAAGGTGCTACGATCATATAATCTTGTATTGCAGTAAAAATGGTGAAATCCAATGCCTAAGAAGCGTAGAAACTACGGCAATTGGCAAAAGAGGGTTTCTTTGCGACCTCCATGACTCGCATCCCTCTCAACCAGACCACTCAATGCCTTTCTACCCTCCTGCCAGAAAATGAAAAGTGAAGGCGGCAGTTCCATGTTCCATGCTCCAGCAGATCCCAGCATTGAAGAGTCGCGACATGTCGCGACGACACACCCATCTAGGTACCCCTGACCTTTGTGAACATCAGGTGCCTTGTGCCGCTCGGGTCAAAGATTCAGATTCCAAATCCAATAGCATCGGAATCTGGCCTACGTGGAGTCTCTTTGAAGTGAGTTGCCTTGCCATGTTGATAATTGCCACACTAATTCATATTGCCTGTTTGGGAACTCCCAGTGTCATGTTCGGGAAGTCTCCTTTCGTAAATATTGTAATAACAGCATGATGACGCCATGAAACAGCGATTGCGCACTATTTCTTGTTGCAGTCTTGTTGGGTAGTGGAGTAACGAGTAGCAGCCGAATGGGCCATGGGTACGATCAAAGGAAACAACCTCATTTTCCACTAGTCCAATTACTCTCTTTTTCTACACCACTTCCACATAGAGAACTTCAGTCGCCAAAATCAGGCCTCCGCTGCACGGAAAATGCCCTTGGAGTGAGCACAAAATTGTGGGTGCTATTCTCTTGGGCTCGATGCTGTGTATGTGTGAATTTCATTACGTATGATACATGAATACAGTATTGAAAGATCATCGGAGTGAGCCAGCTGCAGAAACACCATTGAAAAAACCAGCTTCAACCCATGCCCATGTTTCCTTTTCGATCAAGGGCAATTGGTACAAGTCAAAATGTGTGATCAGTAAACTCTTAGTATCACATCATATCACCCCATTCTATTTGGTTACACATCACCCATGCTCAAAGCAAACGACGCAAATTACTTAGCATTCGTAAATTGCAATTCTCTTACCCCAACGTCCTATTTCAGCTTTGGACCGGTGACAGGCCCTGATCTGAATGGTCGGCCGAGGCAATGACCGTCACCGTCCAATTTTCCTGCATCGGCGCTGCACCGTGTCTCACCTAGGATTCCAATGAATTTGGCGCATGACTTCCTGTGAAAGGTATAGATGTTGTTGGAGATGCTCAATGGCAAGTGGTTCAGAAGTTCAGGTAGATCCCTGGGATTCTGTTTCATTGACACGCGACTGTTGTGTCCTGTCCACCGCGTAAACCCCAAGGGGACTCCGCAACAGCTGGAACCTCAGTGAGGAGACTCATTGAAGGAGTGTCCCTGGAACATGGGTAGTATAGACATAGACTGGAGATGTCCAATGCAACGATGGAAAATGATGGAACTCTTGTGGGTGCTGATGCGGGTGAAGAGTTTTTTTAATCACCTAAACAGTTCAGGAAACAAAGGGCTGGAAAGCTGCCAAGGAAGGTAAGCATGTCTCACGGGGAAAAAGCCAACGCTTTGAAATGGTTGGTGATAATGAAGCATTCAATGGAATTCGAAAATACCGCGATAGCTGAATAGGCTCATACTCATAGTCTCATACACCCACGCTGCGCGATGCATCCCACTGCGGCTCACACTTGCTCCGGGTCTATGTTTGCCTGAACATCCAGTCACTGGGGTTTGGTTGAAAGTGGAGCACATCAAGTACCTCAAGCTGATCACGTGTTCAAAATCCAGGTGCTCTCCCTGAGTATGCCTAGTGGCAGGTCCCCGAACTATCCATGAACAAAGCCATGAACAATCCCAAACATTGGCGGCAGATGGCTTCAATACTTGGACTGGGATCCCCAACTGTCATTTCATCACTGGGCCCACTGTTGTGACTTCCCGTCTCCTGCGGTGACTCTCTGGCCTTACTCTGATGGAATTATACAAGTCACCAGGGAAACCTAAAACTGATTGTGTCTTTGTGATTGGCAGAAATACGTTAAGTCGCAAAGTCAACAGCCCGCGTGATCATTGAACAAACCCCTTCTGTGAAATTGCAACCCTTTGGATATCTGTACTTCCAAAATTGCGGCCCGTCATCACATCATTTTCTACTGTACAGCTTGCCAAAACTCCGAAGTCCTCCTCCCCACGTTCTTTCCAGACCTCAATGTCGCGCCACGCAATAGTTGAGCTCCACTGGCCGGCTTGTAACATGCATTAGCCAATGAGCTTGCTGATCTTTAACATTCCATTTCAACTCCTCCTTATGTCTGCTGCTAAACTGCAGCCACTTCCGGCATGCAGTGGGAGGACTGTCCGACTGTCAATATCGCAGCAGGAGCTAAGTTTCAAACAGCTTTGACTCGGCGAGGTGTACTTTCTCGACTTCCACCTCGGCCATGACAGATATGACAGAAGATGTAACAGAATGTCTGATGTAAGGTACCCCTAAACGGTTAGCTCACACGAGTGCTGGGAGGTTGCAAGGCCTCAGCTCTTCTCTGAAAAGACTGGACTGTCAAAGGCAGTCTTTGCTGGCAAGTTATATACTTTAAACCTCATTCATTATGAATGTTGTATAGGCCCGGCAATAGGTACCGTCACGCCTCTTGGTCGCCACTGCATCGAGTGTCTGACTGGAAATAAACATGTTTACCATGTGCCCTTTACACCATGAAGGCTGCTTGCTGTAGCTACAAAGATCAGAAAGCATAGCTCTACACGATGGATCCTCACAAATTCTCCCAGTGTATGTTGAAACACTGTACAAACAAAACAAACAACTGAAGACCTTCGCTTAAATAAAAGGGCCTAAGCAAAAGGCTAAACACAATCGTGTCCCCATCCCAGACAACTCTACCTGTTGACAGGACCTAAGTGGTCATCCAGTGTCAAAAAGAATCGCAACCTGCCCGACCACAGTAGATGCACAACAATCGAAAGGGCTATTTGCTATACACAATAAAAATGCATGCATGTATCTGTGTACGAATGTGCACTCACATGCCCATATGCACATTTAGTTCCATATGTGTAATATAATATAAGTATATATTATACTATGATATAAATGCCATTTGCCTCTTATCTCATTCCTTTTTGGGCATTGACTTTTTAAGATCCATCAATCCAGTGTCTCCCACCTACCACAAAAAGCCACTGATGCATCAGACGCGTCAGCAAGGGCTTCGCTGTGAAGAGCTTTGGAGTACTTTGCCTTGGAATGACATGCCAAAAGCACCCCGTTTGGCCAGGACGCGTCAACGACAAGCCGCACAAAAGAAGCATTGATAAGACTGCTCCGATGCAGTTGAATCGCTTGATGATATTAAACTATTAAGAACAAAACTCATGGTAGTCCCAACACAAACGACTGTATTCCCCAACGCTTACTGTCAAAAGATAATAGCAACGCGTCACCGACTGTAGGGGCTCCATTTTGGGACACGACCACATCAAAGTCGGTAATTCAGTGCTCAAAAAGTGGGGGACAAGGTCGGGAAAAAGTTGATGACGCAAACACTTCAGAGTTTGCCTGCTCATTGATCTCATTGAAAGGTACGACTGCGTGAGTTCAACTTGTTGCCAAGTGCACAAATTCAATTTCGACGCAAATTTGGCTCTCGCATCTGCACAGACAATGGTCAGAAGGTGGGCTTCAAGGCAGTTGCCTCTCTTTGCCAAATCAAATCGGTGAATCGATCAACCTTGAGGATAAACAGAACATAACAGGCTTTACTTTGTGAGCCAACTCGCCCAAAGCCATCTCTCGAGGCACAGCTTCAGAGCTTCACAGGGCTACGACGGCGCGTGTATCGTAACCTACGGGTCAGCATTTGCTGAATGAAGTAACCAACAATTGCCCGCCTACTCAGATTTTTCATCCAATGATGTTGCAGCTTGATCATACAATGTTTGAATATATGTGGATAATTGTGGATATATTTGCGCACTGGTCACTTTGCTAGTCTCAATGAGTCTTGCGCCTCTGAAGTGAAACCGTAGGTTCCTCAAGCATCCGCACATGGAAGTCTCGCCTGAAAGGACAGCGTCATTTCACAGCACAATCTTTTCGGAGATTGTTAAAAGGGGCCGGAACAGCTTTTTCAAGCCAAGCGGTTCCTTTTCATCAAGACCCCGGTGCACCAGATCAAGGCAAAGTGCTGGATAATTTTCAAAACAATGTTCGCAGCCTTTACGTCTCAGGTCTGATCTTGCAACAAGGATTGCATCTATGTGCCCTGAAGAAGACATGCCCAGGAAATGTGTGTGTGTGTGTCAAGCAGATACCAAACTACGACAGAGCGAGTCTTTTGGTCTATTGCGCAGAATCAACGGACCAATCCTGGCATATCTCTTTGAGAAATACCAAGTCAGCTCTGCCCAAAGGATGGTCAAAACCAGTCAAAACGTGAGATTCCCTTTTTAAACTATCACAAAAACATATCTGGCACTGGCTATTTGGGCACTGCTGAGGTCGCGATTAAAAAAAGGACACAGCGAAGGCACACACAGTGCCAACCTCAGTCATCGAGCATGGCTCCGTGGCAACGACGCCACCGTGCCACGGATTGTGCCACGGATTGGGATGTCTGGGATATCTGAAGCTTTTGTTCTGCCTATATCTCCACTCAGAGGCGGCATGAACTTGCGCTCAGGGGTGAATTTCACCGCAGGGAATTTCCCCTGAAACGAGAACTCGCGGGCTTCCTGTCAGACTGTTAGGGAGAAGCAATGTTCTAGTTGTTTACTACCAAAACAAATGCCAACATGGATGACAGGGCTTCGTTAGCAAACACTGGTTTGACAGTCGAAAAGGTGTCTGTTCATGTCAAACATATGTCAAACGCATTTCCTTCCCATCGAAACTCTCTCAACAAGCAGCCCTGCAGAAACCAGCCTCGTACTCCGGCCCATCTACTTCACCACAGGCTTCATACTCCTTCTTGGCCCGCCCATATGCTTCCTTGTCAGCGCAGACCAAAATCAACACAGACTTGGCCGCCATTACTTCGTCATTAGAAATTAAAAAAACAACTAGACGACGGATGGCCCGAGAGCGTAGACGAGCAAAGTCTTCTATTGCTAGTATGGAGACACTAAATTACAAGACAATATATTGAAGATGTATTATAGGCAGACGAGAAGAGTAGTTTC
>Ga0126342_10003131_pt1 | contig 27011 bp, 16 predicted proteins | sample Cyp1metagenome_FD_92528 | JGI IMG/M metagenome (GOLD analysis project Ga0126342, IMG submission 92528) | Coral microbial communities from Lord Howe Island, Old Settlement Bay, Australia - Cyphastrea 1 metagenome | ecosystem: Host-associated > Invertebrates > Cnidaria > Coral ...
GGAGAGGAGGAGAGGAGGACGAGGAGGAGGAGGAGGACGAGGAGGAGGAGGAGGACGAGGAGGAAGCAACTGACATAAAATCTAACAACCCTCACCTGGCAGGTGGGGAAAAATGGACGGTTACTTCCCGATTTGTTGGCTGGTATCTACTTGTGTTGGAATATCTAAATCCTCCAAATTCCCAAGTTTCATTCTTAAAAATCATCCTAAAATCATAGTTAAATCATAGTTACCATCTGGTTATTTAACATAGCCATGGAAGCCATGGCCCATAGAAATAGATGGTTTACCTATCAAAAATCGTTATTTTCCATAGTTAGTTACCCTCTGGTAAACTAACATAACTATGGAAAATGACCATTTATAGTGGATTTACCCATTAAAAATGGCCATGTTCAATAGCTATGTTAGTTTACCAGATGCTAAATCGTAAAATCACCTGAAAAATCCCCCATGTTTCCGGGTGAAATCGCTCCTCATCCAGATCCATCTCCTGTTGGATCTCGCGACGCTGTTCGGCCAAGGTGCGGTACCACTCCTGGAACTCAAGCGGAAAAAAAACTGAAGTCACAAAAATACATGGGAAACATATCTAGAAATATGGATAGATATATCTATGGCAACATAATTATCTATCACATTCTATAACTATAGATAAGAAAAAATGCCAATTCTTTATGGAGGTCGTGGGGTTAATGAAGTCATCATGGGGATATACAGGGTAACTATATCATTCTTATGGGGGTATGTCATCAACTGAAGCCCCAAATATCTGATTATACTGTCCCATCAACTATACCATTCTGGTCAAGGAACATTCAGGATAACTATACCAATGACATATATCATTTGATATAGTTCAATGGATTGGTTTAAGGGAAAATGTCAACCGGAAACCATGGTTTTTACCACCAAATATAGGCTTTTCCGGTAGATTGTCCCATCCAATTCTGTGACTATAGCAATAACCCCACCTCGGAGAGTTTCTGCAAGTCCACCGCAAAGGCCTGCAGCCATAGGCGTTTTTTTCGGATACCTGGTGATGGTTGAAGTAATTACCAGCAATCCAAATAGATGGGTATGGATCAATACCTATTAATACCATTTTTAGGGGAATGACCATCCATTTACCAGCTATTTTGATGTTCACCAGGGGTACAAGGTTTTGACACACTGCCAGATGCTCAATTTCATATATTTGCTGGTCACTTTTTAGTGATACTGTGGCGAAATCCTGCCGTTGGTAACTGTCGTGATTCCTATGAAACACTGTAAATAATGGGATTATAACGGGATAAACAATCTAACAACTGGTGCAGGATGTTCTTCCATCAGTGAAAACGTTACGATCCCCGGCGGGATATGGCCAATCTTCACCGATTTTCTCGATCAAACGAGCCCAGAAACAAGGGATGTAGGGGATGAAAACACATATGACTGGGACAATTGACAATGGGGATGTTTAACATTAAGGAGGATGGGATCATAATTTTATATATATATATAATTATATATATATATGTATATATATATATATGTATATATATTATGTGTGTGCGTGTGTGTGCCTGATTTCCTTTTTGGGGGCTGATTCATTTTTGAGCTAACAACATGACCACATGGTTCTAGTTGAACTCGACCCTGCTGGTCACCGAGGCCCCCTGTTTCAGGTCACTTGCGATAGTGTAACTGCACCAAGATAGTGCTACAATCGAACCAATAGTGTTTAAAACAAAGTGTAAAAATCAAAATCAAATGTTAAATCAAAAATCAAAAACAAAGATGAGTAGTTTTTTGATAGCGCTACAAACAAACGTCAGCCGTGGCAATCCCAAAAACTACTCATCAAACACCAATGGCTCCGAAAAAAAAAAAAAAAACATGTCCGGAAATCAACTCTTCCAAATTCGAAGATCCCCCAAGAAGTGACAAAAGCAAAGAGATCAAACCCCACCGAAAAAAATAGAAATAGAATCAAATCAGATAATTAATACATATAAGTAATATTATATATTATATATATGTATAATATATATATATATATATATGTATTATATATATATAATATTATATATATAATATTATATAATATTATATATACACACATATATAATCATATGTCTATATTTATCGTCAATCTTCTGAAAAATGGTCAGACGTCCATTGTAAGCCCCGCACCGAAACGCTGAAGCCATCGCCCTCGGAGAAGTGCTTCACCTCAGCAGCTCCAGGTTTTTTTCGATGGGAAAAACATAGGAACAACACGGGAAAATGTGATCATCATCTACTATCTACATCTATCTACATCTATCTACTATGGTCACTATGTCCTTTTCTATGGATAAACCATGATGATGAATTATAGACTAGCCCAACTTTGCAACCCAACAGTGGATTCCAGGGTTCCAGAGTTCCGTTCCTGTTCTCAAGGCCAACAAAAACGGCGCACCACTCCCAGACCAAGAGATTGAAACCCAACAGTCAGTGCTGTTGGTAGTTCATAAATCATGTGAAAAATGTAAAATCATCCACTTGCTGTCCATGATTGCCATTGATTTGTCCATTGATTTACCGTGATTTACCCTCCAAATCCAAAACATCAGCAACTTTGATTTGTTTCATTTTTGGGTAACAAAATATGCCCCAAAAATTTGCTCAAATGGTCCATGGTAGGATTTTGACCAAAATTTCAAAGAAAGAAACATCAGCAAATCCAGGACCCTGGAGCATCCGTTGGATGACCCTAGGTTCCAAGGCCTACCCATGGTGACTTCTATGATTTGGTTGAAAATTCCGGAAAAAAAGTAAAAACACATTTGGGAAGCGGTTCATTACCATGGTTTTTGACCAGATTGAAATTTTAGATGAATCCCAGCTATTTTAATGGCTTGCAATCTTCTTATTGCAAGCCTCAACCCGTTGATAGAAAAGTTGGAAACCTAGAAATTCTGAGGCCAATCTGTTGATCGGGTTGACATCTAAACCAATCCGTTGAACTGTAGATATGCTCGGAAAGCCCATACACTTCAGGACCAAAAATGAAAGAATCCAGCCAAAAAAAGAAAACATACTGGTGAGTACGGATATCTCTTGATTGTCTTTACAAATAACGTGGAAAGTCCAAATCCCAGCAATCCCTCCATCTTTCCTACTTGGACGGCAATTTAGGTTGGTGAAAAAGGACTCGAAATTGCAACACCAACATATGTCATGGGCCGATCTGGACGGATCCGTTCCAAGTTTCTCTGTTTCAACATACGCTGCAAAACAAAATAGAGAAAGCGCGTCAGTTGGGGGTCGGTCATCCAAAATGAGGTGCGGCCAATCAAACAGATTGGGCCAACCGAACAGACTGATTATGAATGATTCTGATGGTATCACCATCTCCTTTCATGTTTTTTTGAAATATATCTATAAGTATAAATCCTAGGTTTGATGTATGTTCCATCAGAAAGTATGTTAAAAATGGGGCTCAAAATCATTGGTTTGGTACCAACAATTCGTGGCTTGCCATAACTGACCCAATCTTTGTGTGGCTCCCTGGAAGCCGATCTCTTGACCGATCAAGCAGCAATCTCAAAGAGCACTGCCGAGAGTGGCGACATCTCCTGCAACGACATGAGTTGGGTGAGAAGGGTACTCTCTGGTAAACTAACATAACTATGGAAAATGACCATTAATAGTGGATTTTCCCATGAAAAATGGTGATTTTCAATAGCTATGTTAAATTACCAGAGGTTATCAACTGCAGAAAGAAGCAACCATCACAGGGATGCGGCTGTGTCAAGAAAGCGAGCAAAAAGTCATAAACAGCATAAACAGCGTCCATGCTGCTGAAAAGGACCATGGATGGGGTCTTAAAATATGTTGGAAAACAACAGCAATCGCCCATGTTGACTCACCGGGTCACCCCTACTGTGATTGGTGCATCTTAAGACATGAAGATCTCAGCTGCAACCAAATTGGATTGACATGGGTATGTGCCAAAATATTGGGTACTCAGCAGCATGGTTATACCATCCTAAAAATATGGACCAATCAAATCTGTGGGTTCTTTTTGCGGGGGAAAAAAAAACTGTGAATTCCCAGATGTTTTTTCAGCGGCCAAAGCAGCCCAGCCTCTACTTCTTCCCCAGTTTCAGGGAAGTCGATGGGAAGCACCTGAAGAACAACTGGCTGGGTTCATCCTATCTTCTTAATACAAATCTTCTATTCAACGAAGTTAATGGGAAATAAATTGATTAATCTGAAGTAAGCCCATTCTCTTCATATCAATGGGTTTTGATGATGAGCTCCCAACTCATGAATAGATAAAATACATTCCTCTAGTGCGTCTGGTTTCTGGGGTGGTTGTTAAGGTATTTGATCTTGGACGATGACGATGACAAGGATGAGGATGATGATGATGATGATGATTATTATTATTATTATGATACTTTTACACTGATACTGATACTGGAACTGATACTGATACTGATATCTTCTTGAAACCCTATAAGAAGCCCTAATGACTGTATGGATAATTGTTCCATGGGGCCGGGGGATTTTGATATCTTCTTAAAACCCATAAGAAACCCTAATGATTGTATGGTCAAATTGTTCCATGGGGCAGGGGATTTTGATATCTTCTTGGAATCCATATAAGAAACACTAATGACTGTATGATTAATTGTGGTATGTAGAAGCGACATGTTCTGGTTATATGATATGTAGAAGCAACATGTTCTGGTTAACACCGTAGCAACATAATTGAACATAAAATCCTTCCCGTTGTTTGACGTCGTCCAAAATTCCCTGGTATTTACGCTATTCTGGGCTTGGGCAAACCTCGGGGTCTGTGTGTAATAGTATTATTAGATATGTATATGATATGTACCCATTTATAGCAAAACAAAAGGGCAATTCAAGCCTTGAAAACTTCGCTTCGAACGGTGGAATACTGTTTAAGTTCTCCTGCAAAGTTCCACAAGCCATAGCTGGGCAGCGCCGATTTCATCAAGACTTTGAAAGAAACAGATATAATGTAGACATGTGCAGATAATATGTATGTGTATATATATATATATTGTAATATGTCAACCTGAAATCAAGCTATTTTGGGATACTTACCCCTTGCCAATCATCATTCCAGTGACGTCGCAGTGATGTTGGTATCATTTATCCAGAGATACAATTGGTTCTGTGATATCCCATATATATGATGATTCCATATGTGTTGGTACATGTTTCCATTGAATTTGCCATTCTAGCTAGTACACTACAGTGTATATGTAATTTTTAGGCAATGGATCATCTTTATTATAGGATGAATATGTATATATATATATATGGATCGTCTTTATCATCTTTATTTACAGTACAGTAAAAACCATATTATTATAAATACCAAAATATTATTATAAACCGTATATTAATTACAGTATAAACCATCTTTAGATCATCATTTACACTACAGTATCTTTATATCATCATATATACAGCCAGTATCATACAGATGATATAAAGTATCATAAAAATGATATAAAGTACAGTACAGTATTATATATATATATGGATCATTTACAGTATATGGATCATTATAAATCTTTATATCATCATTTACAGTATATATTATAAATCATTTTTATTTATCATCTTTATATATGTATAAATACCAATTCTTAGGGGAACATCCAGAGCTCTGGGTGCGCTGACAAGTCTGGCTGCCTCAAAGAGTCGGCTCCGTTGAATGCGACCTCGGCCGCAGGTGAACGCTGGTCACAACGCCAACGTGGGTAAAGATATTATCTTTATATATAACATTTAAAAAATGTGTATATATATATACATATACATATATACAGTACATATATATATGTAAAACATGCATCTGAATCTGTATAGATAGAAATATATATATATATTATATACAATTATATATATATATTCAGATAATTATAGCTACAAATACAGAAAAGATATGCATAAATATGTGCGTATTATATATATATATAGATATATATATATAATACAGTAGATATACAGTAGCTATAAGAGTATGATGTTACAATGTTAATCATCCAGCACAGCAACAAAACAAGCTTTAAAAAGCTGACACTTTGTGACACGTTGTGACACCCCTTTCGATGATAACCTGGCAACCTGGTGCACTCGGTCATCCCTTCCACATTGGCCAGTGACATCCTCCCCGTTCTTAACATCTCCATTTTGTTCCTCAAAGAAAGCCCAAAAAAATTGCGAGCAAAATCCAGGGAAATTGGATTTCAACGATGTTCCAGTTCTTAGACAAAGAAAGAGGGTGAAGCAACCATTTGGATCCATTTGGTTGGGGGAACTCGATTCGTAGCTCCTTTGCTCCCAGGTCTTCATCGTTTTTTGTTTCGGGAAGATGGATACCCATAGCTCCGAAACGCTCCTGCCGCGGCGCCTGTCCATTCCCGTGGAGCTGATGCTAGGGCTTTCTGCATCTTCTCCTGGTGAAGACGACGGTTCTGAAGGGGAAATAAATTCATCACCATCCTGTGGCATCATCATGAATTAACCATGATCAATTTATGAGTTACCATCCTAACTAAGATGCTATGGTAAGATTTGTATCATGAATTAACCATGGTGATAATGGTGAAAACCATCCTAACCCAAGAGATTTTGTTTTTTGGCAACCACCCCTGTCACGGACTCTTGTGGCTGCCGTTTGCACTGTTTGTTGTTCGTTTTTTTGGGTGACATGTCATGTTTGGTGTCTTTGACAGGTCTTCATCAACTTCGGTCAGGTGTGCTACCTCACGCATGTATGAGCGGGTGGGTGAGGGGGTGTGGGAGCTAATAACATGCACTTGCGCACGTCACGCGTGATTCGTTAGTGATGGTTTTCTGGGAACAGTCAAATTTCAGCATTACTACTACAAAGAAGTTCAGTGGAAAAGTCAGTTCTGAGAGAATGACACGTGTGAGATTTTGGCAATATATGGCAATATAGAGTCCTGGGCAAGAACAAAGCCGGCTGAGCATCTAGAGGGCAGCGCCACAGCGAGAGCTGGAATTCATCTTTAAAAGATCTTCCATGGGACTAAATTTATGTAGTGTTCCCACCACCAAAATGTCAATCAGTCATAGTCAATCATCATTTGTCCATTATGCCATTCAACTCTCCATAAGTTGGGGAGCTGTTGATGGCTTCATATGGCTGATGCGTTGATGGATAGAGCACGTGCAAGTGCGTTTACCGTAATTAACCATGTGGCTGGTATATGAAAATTGGGGTTAGTCATCAAAAATGAAATATTATGTCTACACATGTCCAGATTCTGAGTTATGGGAAGTTGTAAGATGCATTTCCCAATAGAATTGGGATTAAACCGACAAAAAGTGGAAAACGATTTATGCAGTTCTCCGAATATTTGAAAAAAAAACGAAAAAACCATAGTTCCGAAAATTGCTTACCCAAGAGATTTTGGGTCAGATTTTCTTGGTGTAAAAAACTCTCAAAATCCCGTGCTTTAGAACATCAGTTTCCCCATTGGTTCGATTGGGTCCCCCGAGATGCCTGTCGTGCTTGCACCAGTGCTTGTCGGCAGGCAGGCACGATCTGAGGCTGTGAAGATTCCGACGATGAAAATCCCCAGTACCCGGGTTTTCTGTGGGTAAAACATGGTAAAACCATGTCATAAACCAGCCATGACTGGGAATGGTAACCCTACGGGTAACCATACCACCTATAAAAATGGTAATTCGGGGGATGGTTCATTATTGTTTTGCCCACATGAAAAAAAGGATAGAATCCACCAAGCATCAACCACCAGGGATTGGATGGCTGAAAAAATCTGACAGAAGAAGAAAGCATCAGCGATTTCACCATTGCTTTTCTGGGATCATCATCATGACGATCCAAAAAGTATGACAAACATGATCTTGAGATAAAAAAGAAAAGGCTGAGACAAAAATAGCTAGCAAAAAACATAGGTCAAAACAATGTTGACTTTCTTTGATGAAAAATTCAGCTCCTTAAAATCACCAAATTCCTGTGGTCCCCTGTGGCCCCCTCTGATCCCTTCACCCATACCCTACTGCGCCTTCCCAGCAAATTCTTCGAAGCTTACACCCTCCTCCTGCGATGTGCAAAGGGGGGCAGTTTTACACACAGGAATCCAAAAATACTAAAACGTATGAGAAGAACAAATGAATATAGTGACAATAATAATCATGATGATGAGAATCATAATGATAACAATACTGATAATGATAATAACAATGATAATTAAAAAATGATAATGATAAGAATGATAATGATAATAAGAATAATGATGATGATACTAGTATTAATAAGATGATGATGGTAGTATTAATAAGAAAAATAATCATCATAACAATAAAAATGATAATAATAGTAATATTATAATAATAATAATAAAACATAATAATATATATATATATACACCCAAAGCAAATGGCCCTTCAAAATTGCTCCACTTTCTCAACCCAACAAATTTGTGCCTCCGGTAGTCAAACATGGCTGTCTGGAAAAACCTGATTTAGTTCGATGATTTTCCCAGCGAACCAAACCTCTATGGCTAGGCCACAGGGGTTTCCCAGCCACGTTTGATGACGCCATAGGCTATGTCCATATTATATTCCATTATTATCCCATGATTTTCCCATTATTAACCCATTCAACTGTCCATTCTTATCCCTGCCAAACCATCCGAAACATACGGCTCGACTCGCTCAACTCCTGCCATGCAGCAGGTGGTTTGGAGGCCCAAGCCACTAGCCTCCGCTCGGGGGCATCGTTGCCCACCAGGCCGGCCTGCCCGAAAAGGCTCAACGGTGGATCAACGGTGGATCAACGGTGGATCAACGGTGGATCAACGGTGGATCAACCCATGAAGAAACCTCCATCTTAGTTCATTGGGGATCAGTGTCCCAGGTGGCCTTAGTCTTAAATAATATATATATATACAGTATACCATCTGGTTATTTAACATAGGCATGGAAAATCACCATTTTTAATAGGTAAACCATCTATAAATGGGCCATTTTCCATGGCTATGTTAAATAACCAGAGGGTAATACTTCTGAAAAAAATAATGCAGAAGTGTTGGAGAAGTTGGGAGTCAAGTTCAGGAATATTGACAAAGATGGGAGGGAAACTGATACATGTTTGTTGGTTAAATCACCAGAAGGAATCTCGCTTTGATCAAGCTGTGAAACGGCGTGGCTAGTACACACTCTGAGGATTTCTTACATGCCCACTTTCCAGTATCCATGGAAACGACTGGATTTGCTCATTTCAAAATCTACAGTAAACAATCCAAATTTCTGTGAAAGTCGATCATTCGTTTGCAGGATTTGCTGATCAAAAGTTGATTGTTCTCAGCTAGCCCTGTTTCACTACCTAAGCCTAGCCAGTCAAGTCCCCATTTGCTGACTCTGCGAACCACCGCATTTTTCAAAGTTGAACCCTCATTGACGCTCCGTATATTATCATACATATATTTGTACATATATCCACATCCATATCTATACTATATCTACATATCCATCTACACACCCATGTCCATATCCATATCCATATCCATATCCATATCCATATCCATACATATATATATATATACATATGTATGTGGTGAATATCTCCAAAACAGCTGCTGTTCTGTTTAGATGTGTCACCACTGTCACCGGCGCCTCGAGCACGGCACGTTGAACCTCAATGCCGTGTAAGACGTCCTGAGACCGGGAATCGACCTGACCAAGAATAGGGGGATTGAACCACAATTCACCAGATTATATAGTGGTTAGATGTGGTTAAATCCCCAAAAAAATGATGATTCCAAAGATCTTAATGATGATGATATAGATCTTAATGGATTAATCAACCACAATGCACCACAATTAACCACAATTCACCACAATTCACCACAATTCACCACAATTAACTACTCAAAGATCAAAACATGAGGATTACATAGGACCAGAAATGATTCACTGGGGATTGAACCATCAAAAATGACCAATTTTTTGGGAATTTGATGGACGAAAGTTGTGGCTTTCACCAGCCACAATCATGGGATTTAAGTGATTTCACCATCAAGATTGTGGGTTGGGGTGAGGATGGGAGGATTTTCTAAATGTAATCCGGATTCATCCAGCAAAATGGGGATGCAAAAAAATCAAACAGAGGGAATCTTCCAATGAAGGAGGCTACTTGTCCATTGGATTGTTTGACCACTTGTATGTATACCATCATAAACCATAGTGATGGGAATTTCATCAAATTTTATCCTTCAAAATTGGGATGTTGATAACAAACAAGACTGGGGTAACAAGATCAGATCCAAAACTGGGATTCCTCTAAAGACAATGCTTCTTCATGGGTCAATGGTGGAATGTTCTGGAAGAGTCCACCCTGATGAAAATGTCACAATGGATTGGTTTTTAGCTAGAATCTACAGAAAACCCTCGTTTTTATCCCTAAGTATCCGGTGTGCCGTTCCCAAATTTACCAAAACATCCCCCTCTTCATAGAAGATTTTGTTCACGAATGGGATACCAATAAGCCACAAAAGTTGGTCGAAATTTGACCTATTCGGTTGTCACATTCCCATCGTGATCGGTTTATCATGCATGGAAAACATTTATATTCAACAAAAGTAATATATTGATTTTTATTCAACATTACTATGGAAAACAGTATTATCATTCATCTTCAACAAAAAAAACAATAGTAATACAAACAATATACCGATAAATCCGATAATACTGTTGAACATCGGTACCACAATGGGCGGCCAGACCTCCTTCGTGTGAGCATTCAAACTGAAGACTCTCTGAAGCACATCACGGTCGTGGGGCGACAACGCCTCGCACAAAGGGGGCCAAGGTAGACTAGTAGATCTAGAGATTGACCTTTCTTTGAAAAATGATAGTTATACAACATATACTAATTTTACAGTGTATTATATATGTATTGTACATTATATCTATCATTTATGTATAACATGTATGAGTGCAATGTTTGTACTTGTTACAGTATGTATATTTTAGGCCCTGTTACGCCTTTACTAAACGACTGAAATGTTCCCAAGCATTGACTTTGTGATCCACTCGATATTCCAACAAATTCAGTAGAATATGCCCATCCATTGGGCGGGCTTAAGGCATCCCTGTGAAATCCCAACGTTTCATGCGTAATTTGTGCGCCATGGAATATGGCAAATGCCCGTATACTCCATATATCTATATATTCCCATGATATATCTCCATGAAAAGCACTAATTATTGAAATCCATGTGTTTCATTTATATAAAATATGGAATTAAGAATGGTTACTACATGTTACTCCCATGAAAAAAAATTATTTATATATATATACAGTTAGACAGACAGACAGATAGACAGATAGACAGACAGATAGACAGACAGACAGACAGACAGATAGATAATATGGATATCGATATTCCTCCAAGATCTCCATGAAGCTGAACTCCACCCCATCCCATGTCTTTTTGGGGCCTGCGTCACCTTCCTGGCCGCGTCCAGCCGTTCGCCGCGCTTCTCCTAGCGCCGCTTCAGCAGGTTCCGCAGCCGCGGCTTCGCCTGGCGACGGCGGAAGCGACGGCGGAAGCCATGGGGGGCCAATGGATGCCGTGGGACCTGGAAAAAAACCTGGAAAAACTCAGAAAAATCCGGGAGATGTTGGGAAAAAACACGAAAAACACGTGTTTTTGTGTTTTTTTTGAGATTTTGAGGACAGTATATATATATACATGTGTGTGTGTGTTTGAGAAGTAAAACCTTGTGTCTCCAAGTATTTAAGGAACAAAAAAAAAATGCCAAAAGGCATCGGCCATCTTAAATGGAACATGCCTCAGTCGCAAGCTGTCTTGGAAGTTCCAAGGACCCGTTGTGAGTCACAAGTTGTGAGTCACCCATCACATCACTTTAACACCTGCTAGCTTCCGTAATATGGAAGAGATCATAGCCACATGGCTATGGATCAATACCTACTAATACCATTTTTAGGGGGATGAACATCCATAAATCCCAGCTATTTTGATGTGAACTACAGGGGTACACGGTTTTGACACACTGCCACATCTGAAATGGGCGATGTAATATTGTGTAACATAGTTTCCTAAGTTTCCAACTGGTTTTATGGGAAACACCTGAGGAAAATGGTGAAAAACAGTTTGCATGTCAGCCAGCTAAACCCCAAAGCCTTGGGCGAAGCCTTTCCTCTGGGTGTCCTGTGAGCTCCCGATCAGCAGAATATCACGGAAGCCAATATTCCACCTTTCCCGATGAATTTTCATATAGAAAAGATTGAGTTTTTGGCAAAAATTCAACAACAAACATTCCAATGCAACCAAACTTGCCACAATTCATCTGATTTTCTTAGTTACAAGATTACAACCCCCGATAGAAACATAGATAGCTCGGGAACCTATTTTGAAATGGGATGAACCACATATCTGGGTTACTCTGTGGTTATCAAACGTGGCAATGAGAAATCCCTGCACTGAAAGACTGAATGGATATATTACCCTCTGGTTATTTGTTACATAGCCATGGAAGCCATGGCCCATAGAAATAGATGGTTTACCTCTTGCTAGCATGAGTGGATTTTCCATGGCAAACTGTTCGTCATAACCAGAGGGTAATGTGAAAATCTTCATGTTAAATGGGTGATTTTCCATTACTACACTTGACCGGATGGGATGCACTATTTTCATCTATTTTCACCAGGTCACCAGGCTGCCAGACAGTCATCATGACTTCACCATTGATATCCTATGAAAAATCACCCAAGATTTGGATGATATCTTGGGTTTCTCCAAGGAAACCCACCATTTCCATCCATTTCCTATTCTTACTTCTATGATTCTATACGTATTCGAATTCAGATCCCAAGGAGAGAAAATTAGAGAGAAACGTTAACCATCTTCCATCATCTTCCATCATCTTCCATCATCTTCCATTCCCAAAAAAATCCACCAAGAAATCCCTATCCATCAGCTCCTTGGATCTTCATGTCGCCTCGCTGGCATCGATCCCCGTGGAGATGAGCGCGGCGACAGCTTGCCACGCTCGCTGGCCGGCCCCGCGGGCCCCGCGGGCCCCGCGAGGCCGAGGCTCGCCACGCCGTCGTCGGTGTCGGTGATGCGAACGCCGGGAAGGAGGCCTGGACCACAGCTGAGCAAAGGCGGCAGTTACTGGAAAACTATGGAAAACTATGGAAAAAGATGGGAAAAGATGAAGATTTCTTTTAGGAAAAACGGGGGAAGAATAGATTCTGTCCATGCTGTAATTTCCCAAAAAAAAATGTGGCTGGGAGGGGTGAAATGGTTGAAACACCACCAGGTCAGGGTTGACTTTAGGGCCAGGTCTTTTCATCCCCCAGAATTTATCATGGGCGTGGATCAAACCAGCAGCAAAATCTCGAATATTGATAGCATATCTTAGATACTTTGAAGTATGAAATCATCCAATTTTCGAGGGTCAGTACTCTGTAGCCATATCGAAATGTATTCAAACTAAAAAAAAACTATCTCAAAGTGTTTCTGCCTATTCATTTTTGGGTGAAATTCAGAAGAAATCTGCTGTTCGTTTCGTCCTTTCTGTGCAACTACCCTTTTGGAAAGCTTCGAAGCCTGCAGTTTCGAGATCAAAAATGGGTATAGTGCTATACCCCAAATCATCCCAAAACTCTATGTTTTCCGATTTCTACTGATCACATTCAAACTATGTTCATAGACGTTGGATAGATTCGCATCCATAAAATCTTCGATCTGTTGAAACTCTCCATCTGCAACATCGCACCATACCACCCCGAAATCGCACCTTCTTCGTTGACAGGACCACCGGTGGGTGAACCGGAAGGCTTCTCACCTCATTGGCATCAGGGCTGCACTTCGTAGGGGCCGACGTTGAAACTAGGCCAAAACTGTCCAAATGTTGGGGGAAACTTCAGAAATAAATGGTTGGGATATCCTTTTGGGGGGGATCACCTCATTTGAAAAGGTCTGGTCAATTCTGGCAGAGTACCGATTTCATCGAAGGAAAGCAAATTCTTGAAGTCGATGTAAACAGCATCCCATCAAATTGGTTTTGGGTCGCAAGCAAAATTTTTAAGGCGGCCTCAACACCCAGAGCAGCGACTGATCAACCCAGTAGCATCTTTGGGAACTCAAAGGATCAACAATCCCAATTTGCTGGCTGCTATTCCCAACCAAAGTTGTATCTGTCCATCCATCCATCTATCTACAGCACCTATCTATTGAAATAATCTTGGGGAATAGGATCATAATGATTTTTTTTTATAGTTATCATCATATCTACAATATGGATATATATGGATGTAGATATAATTCATATAATGATTCATATATCACATAACACTTAGTGATTCCAACATAATATGGATATTATATATGAAACATTAAGTCCCCAACATCATATCTACATCATATCTACATCCACTTAGTGAATCTCCGAAAAGTCCCGAAACCAGACTTGGCATCGCACCGAAGGTCTCATCCACTTCCAGCCGTGGCGAAGCTTCGGATCCAGAGCCTTGGGTCCTCCGAAACATGGCCATGGGAAAACCATGGGAAAACCTAATAGTTATATAAGTTATATAGTCTTATATAGTGATATATATATAGTGATATATATATATAGTGATATATAAGATATAGTTAGATAGATAGTCATATAGAGTGACCATGGTCTTATATAGTGATATAAGATATAGTTCTATAGTTGTATAGTTGTACAGTTAGATAGTTGGGGGTCTCTACTGGAAGGTAAAGCAACTTAAATGACACGCAATAGTCACCATATCCATTATAGTCAATAGTCACTATGGTCACTACATGACTATGAAAGGGATGGAACTCCGGAACTCCATGATTGTTTCCCGTGCGGAAACGATTTATCTACAAATGATGGATTTTCCATGTTTATAAATGGTGGCTTTACTATGACATGTACATGAGATGAAGAGAGACACAGCTATTCCAGAAGGTGGTGTTTGCAGTCATTTCAAGTTGGTTTATATCATTTTATATCCCGATGAAATACCAAAACGTCACAGCCCCTTTTTCTTTCATCATTGGCTTTTGCCCCAGTGTTGTTGGTAGGTACCTCTATTCATGGTTTGAATCCCGATGAACCTATGATTTTGTTTTGACAAAAACTTCCGAGTGTATCGTACCTCAGGGATTAGATACCTACTATCACTACTTAGTCACATAAACTAAGTGGGTAAACCCAACTACCCCAATTTATACCCAATTCACACAATTGGTCATCATTGGGGGAATACACAAAAACACACCTCCAAAATGAATGGCTTTAATATAAGGTGGCATGATCCGCTCCAACAAGTTGGGGTACAACCGTGATCCCTCCATCATGAAGTACCAAAAAACAAATGCGAGGTGTCGTGCTTGTTGTCATCCTCCCATAGGTAAATATTCATCCTCATGGTGTTATAGTTTCATGGTCTTTTACAATCAATCAGTGAATGTTCATATGTATAGATATAAAATTCATATCTATAATATAGCAGTAGACTCTCTGAATGCTAACTAAGCTAAGCTAACTCCCATAGTTTTATTAATTCATTTACTACAATATCACAAAAGACTTGTAATATAATGGTGACATTATCAAACACCCATAGTGATCCTGACTCTCCAAATGTGAGTGCTAAGATGAGCTAAGCTAACACCCATTCGATTTACCATACATATGGAACTGACTAGCTATAGCGGTAGTGTTTTACCATGCTTCCACTCACCAGTTGCTTGATTTTAACTCCTCATAATAATAAACCACTCATTTCGGAATGGTTACCATACCACCAAGCAAAAATGGTGATGACTGGGGGATGGTTTATGAAATTCTTTTACCCATAGTCTTATTCATCCTCCTAGTTTCGTTTCATGTTATAGTTCATTAATTGCCATAGTTCCTATCAGTATCGTTAATGACCATAACAATAAACTGTTTCTGTTTATGTGTTTACTCATTACCATAGGTAAATACATACTATCCATAACAATTGATCTACAGTATGGTTGTTAACCATAGTTCCCATTGTTTACAATAATTGTATGTGTTTCATAGGAAATTACCATGTTATAGTTTAATTACCATGTTGCCATTAATAACTATTAATGACTATAGGTTGCTATTACTACTTTACTTCTTAATTACCAGATTATGTTTACCATAATATATGTTACTTATGTTAAATACCATGTTCGTTATTTTGTTAAATACCATTTGTTATATGTTACTATTTCTATTGTAAAACTAACCATAGTAGTTTAACTATTAAAAGGTAATTACTCATAGAAAAATTACCTATACTTACCATTAACATAGGTTACCATCTAATATTTACCTATAATTACCATTACCATTAATAGGTAATTACCTATAATTACCATAATAATTACCATTAACATAGGTTACCTATAATTACTCATAGAAAATTTACCTATAGTATGTGTTACCCTCTGGTAATTTAACATAGCTATTGAAAATGGCCATAGAAATAGTGGATTTTCCCATTAAAAATTGTGATTTTCCATAGTTTTTTGTAAACGTTTACCAGAGTGTATGATTTAATACCATGGTAGTTATTAATAGGTAATTACTCATAGAAAATTTACCTATAGTCTAACCATAGAAAACCATCGAAAAATTGCTAATTACTATTAATAGTAGTCTAACCATAGAAACTACTATGAATTACTATTAATTATTAGTATATGGGTATGGATCAATACCTATTAATACCATTTATAGGGTGATGAACATCCATAAATCCCAGCTATGACTTGGGGTTCACCAGGGGTACAAGGTTTTGACCCATCCCCATATGTTACTATTAATTACCACAGGTAAAACGACCCCCGCCTCTGGCGCCAGAGCTGCGCCCGACAGCGCGCGCGGTGCCGACTCTGCCGGTCCCAGAGGAGCCGGTGCGCCGCCAAGGCATCGCGCTGCCAACGCTGGAGGGCCTGGCGAACTGGGGCCGTTTTTGGGAGGAAAACATGGATAAATCATGGAGAAAACATGGATAAATGATAGGTAAATGATGGATAAATCTTGGATAAATGATTGAGAAAACATGGTAAAATTGTAATCTATACTCTATTGTAACTGGGGTTTCCCATGATTTCCCCATTTTCAGACAAAACCCCTTAAATGGTGGGGATGGAGATTCTTTCGGGATTGTTTGGGGGTGTGTAAATTTTGAAATTTAAAAAGTACTACATTTACTACCTTTGCTGCTCTTGTTGTTTTGTTTCTGTTATTTATTTACGATTAATGGGGATTACTGCATGGTTGTTGACATGAAATTTCATTGGTGATTGCTCTCCTTACTGGCATTGTTTGGGATTGTTATACTTGCTATGATTCAGTTGATGAGTTTTTGCCTAACCAGTCAAAATGGTTGTTCCTTAGTCATATACAAACTGTTTGGCTCATAAGAACTGCCAAGATCTTTGTAAAGTCTCCCACACGAATCAGTTCCTCGGCTTAACACCTGGCCTTCTGCACTTGAAAACTCGAACGACAGATCCTTGGGCCACGCCCAGGTACGCTGGGCCAATGGGGTAGCAGCAACTGGTAACCCATTGAGTAATCCACCGGTTCATCCATTGAGTCATCCATTAATCAACTATTCCCCAAAAATTGGCCGGAGGATCGTCAAACATACTGGTGGCTGAATAGGAATGTGAACTCTCCATTGGTGAATAAGCCACGAAGTCAGAATAGGATGCTCAATAAACAAGCATCACTGCTTGAAACCAACCATTAAATCATATTAAATCCATTAATCACCATCGTCCGCCTAATCCGAGTCGCCTCCCCATGAGTCCTTCGCGAACCAACTGTATTGCACCCAAGACAGGTTTCATCCCCATCTTTGCAGAACTGAACCCCTTCGGTTCACATTGCCGAACCTCCAACCAGGCTCTCCGGTGGTATTAATCTCCCAGGAAAAACCATTGTTGAGAAAATGCACATCGTCTCCAAAGCCATGGTGCATGAAACCATCAAAATGAAGGTGTTTGAAAATAGGCGCCTACCCTGAAATCCAATGTTCATCGTCATTTTCTCCTATTTTCTCCTATTTTCTCCTATTTTCTCCATCAGAATTGCTAATTTCTGGGTCGAGATCTATGGGTGGACATGAAAATCCCTCCAAATCCCAGGTGCTGATCGATCATTGGCAAATCCAGACCATTGGAGCCATTCCTGAGCGCATCACGCCCCACTTTACTGAAAAATCGCTAAAAATGTCAGGGCTGTATCATTCAAAAATATTCAAAATGTCTTATGATCTGTATTGAAATCGTTGTTTTTTACGTCTCTGTCTCTGGCGAATTGCCCCATTTTTTTTCGAACGCGATCGCCTGGAGGGGGCCAGTAGAATCGTCCCAGGATGTGGCACGCCGCTCTTTGCGCCATCAGCCGGAGCTCGAGGCCTGAGATGTTCGGACAACGGAGTGGAGCCTTGGAGGTTGTTCCACGAACAAAAATCCTGGAATTTGTGGTGGATATGGGGATGGGTCAAAACCCTGGTACCCCCAGTGAACCCCAAAATAGCTGGGTTAAAATGGATGTTCATCCCACTAAAAATGGTATTAATAGGTATTGACCCATACCCATATGTGGCCAGAAATTTAGGAATGGTCTGTATGTGAGCAGAAGTGATTTCCAGTTGCTGACTTCGTTTTGATCACGGATGGCATTTTTCAACAACGCACTTGGTTTCTATCTGCTCTAAGTCAAATTTTGAAATCCCTTGTTTTTCAGGCAGGCAAAGCTTTTCCACCCCCACACTGCTGAAATATGTGCAATGTTGCTCATATGTAGATATATGTAATTAACCATATGTATGTCTGTCTGTCTGTCTGTCTGTCTGTCTGTCTATCTGTCTATCTGTCTATCGGTCTATCGGTCTATCTGTCTATCTGACTATCTGTCTATCTGACTATCTGTCTATCTATCTATCTATCTATCTATATATATATATGTGCAAACCTGCAGTCTCTCCTTGGTTTTATCTCTGCAAGCCTTAGGTGAGGTGTTCGGATGCATTCGCAGGGCTTAAATGATGCTGCTCCAAGCTGCTAAGTCTCACCGCAAAAAGAGGGAGATTTCCAAGAGCAGCACAGCATGCCAAGCCACTTCCAAAAATCTCAAAGGCCGTCACCCAGGGTACGTGCTATACAGGGTGGACAGAAGCTGTCAGGTGACTGCAGAGGTGGACAAGACAGTGCTCTAGGTGTTAATTAAGCTAGCTAGCTAACTAAGGCTATGGGGAAAAAACTTGCAGCGTGGCGGATTTTCCGCTTTGAGTCTTCTGGGAGCCTGACCAAAAGTGAATCTGCAGCAGTCTCTTGCAGATATGATTCTAAGGTATGAATGGAGGTCAACCGCATCGCCCACAAAATGTCCTGGATGGGCCGATTGCGCTTGTAAGCCAAAATGGCGCCTCCACCTCTAATCCCTGCTGGGGTCGGTCTGCAGTGGACCGGAATTTTCAAAACTTCTAAAATTCGATCCCAACGGCTTCGAAAAGCTGCTGCTGATCGAGGGAACAGTCTCACTCCAGCATCGAGTTGCCCAAAATGGCGCTCTAAAAACTTCACAGCTGGCTCAGTTGAAACTCGGACATGCTGAATCCTACCTATTCCCCGTTTTCTGCTCTTTGGCTTTCGTATTTTCAGGAAAGCTACGCAAACTGCATCATCAAAAGAGTCACTGGGCAGCACCAAATCTCCCCGTGTAGCTGAGAGGATTTCACTGATCCTGGCAATACCCTCGTACCCAAGGAGCAAGGAGGCAGCCCACCTAGTCCACTTCCACAACATGGCAATCGCAAACATGGCTTTGAACAGGCTTTCGGGCAGAGGCTGTCTATGTTTAAGAGGCTGTGCTACCTCCCATTTTGAAACCAGCTGCCAGCATGGGGCAATTTCGGCTCGTACCTTTGGAAACTCTTGCTGAACCAGGACGAGCAAGTGTCTAAGCTCGTAAAGTCTGCCTCCAGTGCTATAAAGGTGCAAGCCGTACCTCTTAAGGAACATCACCGCAACCTCAGGACAAAGGAAGAGTTGTTCTCTGGTCTCGAAGCTCAAATGCTGACTCAGCCAAGCTTGAAAACGCCACCAGATGCGATTCTGCAGTTTGTAAGTCTGGTCTTCCACCAGACGAGTGTTGAGTAACTCTCTAGCATCACGTCGGCCAGGTTGATGCCGGCCAGGTCCAGGATTGGCCGCTTCTCCAATGCGGCCTTCGCCGCAATGTGCACATGCTCCAATCTTCAGCTTCAAGGAGGTGCTTTGCTTCGGGAGCAAACCTACTTGATGCGCTAGGGCTGTCGCTAGGTCATAGCACAGGTCACGAGGATAAGTCTGGGCAACATGCGTCCAGGAACTTCTCAAAGCAGCACATCTGCCACGCAGATGCTGATGGGAGTGTCCACCTTTGCAGAGCTCCCGTACTCCTTGAAGCGCTGTGCTGGTAGCTATGCGCGTCCTCTTTCGCCACCTTGTACGGTAGCGACACTGATCGAACCGGAAACTTTTCGACCAGTGACCAAAACCAGCTTCAATGAAGCCTCGAAGCAGCCATAAAAAAGAGCCATCCGGGTTTTCACACCACCAAGCAAGGCCAAGTGATTCAGCTAACTTAAGGACTTCTAAAATGAAACTGGCATGAGAGTTGCCCACGGCTACCTTCAGCTGCATGTTCTTCGACATCTGCTCAATGCCCTCAGGTCTCAGTGCCGTTCTGACTGCTGGTGTGACAGCGCGTGAAAAGGACGCACATTCGGGAGCAGCTCCCAGACCGACAAAACAGCCGGCTCGCATCATGGCTACGATCTTCTGTCTCAGTTCTGGGTTTAAAAGGTTCTGCTCCTCACCTCTTTCAAAATCAAAGGTGAGCACCCAAACACCAAAACGTTTACTCAAACTTTTGGCCACCCCCGCCTTGCCACTGAAAAGGTCCAAAAAGCCTTTTCGTCGGAACTCGCAGTGCTGTTTGGCCCGGCGTCCTCCGGGTAGAAAAAATTGAGAAGGCATGAACTCTTGTAAAAGGGCTCGGGCTTCATCACTAAGCTCCGGCAGGTCGGAGTTCTCCCCAATCTCGAACTTTTTCCCGCTGCAGTCAGACTGCGGCAAACTAGTTACTTTTTCTTTCAGAGGAGGAGCTACCTCTTTTGAAGCAACAAAATGACTGGTGGCCCGCACTTCCGTGCTTTCAGTTTTTGTAGGGCTCTTCTTTTCACTCTTGGTTTGGTCCTCAGACTCTTTTTCAGCTCTCTTGTTGTTCTCTTTTAAGTTTCCTGAGCTACAAGACTCTACACCTACTGCTACGGTGCTACCGCTGCTCTGTACATTGTCAAAGGTTCTCAACCTTTCGGGCTTTGCTACGGCACGCAAAGGTTTAATTATTTCGTCATTGACCACTTCAGCATCTGTACAAAAAGCGTTGGCAAAAGGTAAGCCAGCGAGTTGTTGGGGGTCGTAACCCAGCTGGTTCAACCAATCATCAAAAAGCTCAAAATTCCCTCCTAACGCTTCAACTAGCCAGTCTGGAGCATTTTTCTCCGGAGCTCTCAACGGTCTCTCTCTGGTTGGATCGTCAACACAATTGGCCAGCGATGGGACATACCCATAACTTCCGTAGAGATCATGCCCTAGGTAAACAGCTAAGCTTCCTTCCAGCAGATCATTGATGCGGTCTGAACTGGACCGCCCCTTTGTCAGAGCTGCCAAAGCTACCTGCGAATCAGCTCCCAGCAAGTATCGCAAAGAAGAAAATCTGTCAGCCAGCTTTCGCTCCACATCTAAAACAGCTTCGATCTCCAGCAAGTTGATGTGGCGGCGTCCACGCACTTGCTTCCGTTGCCACAAAGTGAATGCTAAAAACTGGGCCAGCTTTGTCCATAAAGGGTGCGACACCAGGGGCACTCCATCAGGCAACTCATCCTCGGCGAGGAGTTTACCATGCTCTCGCATCCAGCTGTGCCAAGGCGAGAGAAGACGGCTCCATGTTCCTCTGGCTAGGCAGTGCCGATGTAGCTCCCTTGCAAATGCACTGGAGACCTGGCACTTGACAGAGGCGGTAACGCAGCGTCAGAAAGGAAAATCTCATCATGTGATCTGGCTCGCAAGTTGGTTGCTGCCAGTGGTGCTAGAAAACAAAGGACCCACAACTCATCAATGACTGGGGAGGCAAGGGCTATCACATCAGACCTCTCCCGCCCTTGCTGTGCTTTGTACAGCTCTCGCAACAAACACATCATCCTGCGGCGGAACTGCAAAATGGAAATCCAACAGCCACAAAGCACCTCCAGCAGGGCTACAGAAGCATAGCCTAATTTCGCCACTCGCATGGTCAGCTGCAGCAAGGGAACCAATCGTCTCGCTGCTGGACGACACATTCCTGACTTTCCATTCAACTCAGCTCCCCAAATCGTCGCAGCACTCTCCCCTTTAAAGGTCTTTTTGGGATGAGGTAGGAGTCCTCTTTGGATGTACTCCTCACATAAGGCGTCCAATCGCCTCACTCCCTCCGTGGTGTGGCCAGGCGCCTCACCTGCAGCAACTTTGTCGCAGAAGAGGACGTCATCAATGACCACGCCGCAAGCCATGTCGCCCCTGGGAGCTCTACCATGAATGGTGAGAAGTTCATGAGGAAGAAACAACTTGCTCTGCAGACCTAAACGCATGTGGGCTTTCTGTCCTATTTCTACTGCATTGTTGTCACCCATGGCCATAGTTGATAGACATGGGTAGAGAACCTCAGCGGAGTGCATATGCTCCTGAAAGGCTTGCAAGTGTTGAACCTGGGACGGCAGCAGGGGCAAACGTAAAGCATTCCGTAGAGATCTCTTCCTTCCGACTCGAAAGCAATAGTAATAATCTTTGAGATCTGTACCAGAAAACCGAAGCTCTTCTTCAGGGGATAGTTCAATCTGCAGCAAAGCTTGTACAGCTCCTAAAGTTTGAACCCAGTCATTCAAGGTGTGCTCCAAATCATTTGGGGGGCGCGCATCAAGAATGAGGCGATCCAACTCAGCATCTTTAGTCAAAGCAAACGCTCCACAAAGGTGTGAGGCTCGTACTTCATTTTTTCCAGCCAGACGCAAACGGTGATGCCGATCCAGCTTCTCTACAAAAGCCACAGCTTCTTGCCGACTTGCATGAACCCTGACTCGTGGAGGTTGATTTGCCTCAGCAACTGGCTTTGCTAGACTCACCGGGTCAACATAAACAGTGTGATGAGGCTCGAGCAATAGAGGTCGAGGGTCAAACTCAGGTGGGCTGCTGGGTAAGGCTATCCTTGAAGCCTGCAACTCTTTGGCCTGCACAGGCATCGCTGTGCTCATACTGCCAACAACTTCGCCAAGGTCGCCTTCTCGACGTCCTAGACGCATGGGTTCTTTTCGTGGGAGCTCATCTAACCGCATCTTCGTGCGATAGTCTCCCGCATGCAACCTAGAGGCTTGGTCTTGCAAAGAAAACAACAAAATGTCCAAGCTCTCCAACTTGGCGGCCGTCCTGCCCATTTCGGCAGGACCTATGTCACCATCAAAGCTAACCTCCCGGAAAAACTTCTCCAAATTGCCCACCACCTTCTGCTGCTTTGCAGTGAGCGCCCGGCCGACTCTCATCTCGGGCGGTGCAACACGAGGTCTGCGCAAATGCAGCCAGGACAAAGTGATCACTGCTAAGTTCAAGGCCTTTTGCCGAGCAACAATGGGGTAGGGCAGCTTCACGGCACCATTCTCGGCAGGAAGAAGCCAGCGCGGAAAAGGGGGAGGCATAGGCCACACACTGAGAGCTGTGCGTTCATCATCTGAACGCTGGGGCTTTGGCAGAGATCTGAAGAAAAAAGCAAAAACTGAATTCGTAGCCAGCATCCATCGAGTCATAGAAGTCCACAACCGCAGGATGTTGCCACTGGGCGCCAGAGAGCCTGGCACGTCACAAGTCGCACTGTCCAAGGGAGATTCACTCAGCAAACCATGCTGGCGACTGTTATGATCTCCCGCTTGCACATTCTCTAATTTTCTGGCTGGGTTGCAGGAGGCTTCTCCTTGTCCTCCCCTTTTCCATCGCCTTTCCCCTTTGGGCGCTTCTTTGGCCCTGCTTTTGGAGCTGGAGCTGCAGCAGGCGGATCTGACTTCCGCGAGGGCTGGAGTTTGTTCCGCTTCTCGTGGTAATCTGCGAGATCTCGCAGTTTGCTCAAGATCAGGTCCACCCACCGCCCATCGATCAGCCTCGAATGCTGGGTTTCCCACATCTCCGGAGCACTGTGCCGGTTGAAGGAGGCAAAAGGTGGCGGCTCCTCCAGCACAACCTCGGAGGCGACCAGGAATGACCCTTTGTCGCAAGCATGTTGGTCTACCATTGCTACTCCTAGAGCTGCTCGAGCTCGAGCTTCTTCGTAGCGACCCAGGCGCATGCAATCCCAGATTCCGGCCAGTATCCAGCCGAAGCGCACCGAAGTTTGATAACCTTGAACTCGGCTTCGGTGCTCCAGCCAACCGCGAGCGGAGATCTGAGCGGCTGAAATGCCTGGCAGGGATTCGGCTGCATCCCAGTCTTCCTGAAGTCTTCGCTCCAGGCTCTGGTAAATGGCTGTGGGATTGGATACCAGCATCTTCTGCAACTGTCTCAAGGCCGCAGCTTTTGACTTCCCCCCAGAACCGGGCTCTTTTCCCAATCCAGCATCGTAGGTGTCGAGCAGGTTGTCCAAAGACTTGCTCTTCTTGTCCTTTTTCTGCTTCTGCATGTCTGTCACCAACTTTGTCAGTTGGACCAAAGCGGTCCCCACAGGGTCGGCAGACCCAGCAGCGTCTAAGGCTCCTCCCGCCTCCTCTTCTTCGTCGGAGGACTCGAGGACAGCAGCCTGGAGCCGCGGTCGAGCCGCTGGAGCAGGTTGCAAGGCCAAAAATCTGCCCATTTCTGCCACCGCTTCCGGAGTCACACCAGCTCGTAAGGCCTGTTGAACTGCATGAGGATCTAGTCCAGGGGGAGCGGTGACCGCTTCTTCGGCGGTCTTTGCAGGTCGAGCAGCTGGCTTGGCTTTTACGCCAAGAGTGGGCTTCGTGGCTTTGTCGTCCACAAGTTTTCCTAACTTGTTCATAATCTCTTGCACGGACTTCTCCAAGCTGGCAAGGCGTTCTTCTGCAGCATCGCCTCCCCCTCGAGGATGGCCCATACCTCCACTTTCGGCACTCAAAAAAGTGAAGTGATCTCTGGCGATTGCCACCAAAGATCGGGCGAAGGGGATCTTGGGACGTCCAGCAGCGCCCACCGGGAAGTTGTGTGCAGGCTCGCCATCGTCGCCGTACACAGCAAGGTCTTCGAGCTCTGTGCTGAGCAGTCCAAGCCATAGGCGAAGATCTGGTTCTCCAAGGGGCTGCGCTCGATCTGATTCCGAGCATGACTGAACCTCGACCCTGACTGGCTTTTGCAGTGCAGTAGAGGGAATGGCACGTTCCCTTTTCAGTCGATTCCATGCTGAGTCAGGCAGTGCTACCAAAGTTACCAAAACTCTATTGTCAACCAAGGTGACGGAGACCACAGCAACTGAGACTGGGGGTTCCAAAAAATACAAAATCCCCACGTTGAAATCTTCCACTAATTGATCACCAGAGAGCACAAAATTGTCTCGGAGAGAAGCGGCCTCTGGCTCGTCCACTTCCTCCTCTTCGCTGGCTGCTGGCAACGAGGCCATCACTGCCGCTCAATGGCGGCTGGAAATTGCAGCTGCGCTGAGCGAAGGGTGATCCGGACCTCAGCTTGGCTGGGCAATCCCACAAAAATGCTGTCACCGCACTGGCCACGAGCTTGGCAATGGGGCTTTGCTTCGCTCCACGCACGGAAGAGCAAAGGAGGATTGTGAACTTTGCCTGACAGGTCTCGGATGATCAGGTAGTACTGGTTCCCCTGGGGGATCTTCTCTCTGCCGGACAAGCCGCGATGTTCACCGCGAAGTCCCCGGCGAATCCACTGCCCAATCTCCTCTGCAGCCTTGACCCTGAAATCGGGAAGACCACTGTCACTGCCAGCCGTAGAAGATCGCGGAGGACCAGAGTTGGAAGTCCCAGCCGCTTCACTGATCACTTCAAAATCCCTATCCTCTTCCAGTGCCAGAACTCTAGCTTTTAGGAGTCTGACCTCCTTCTTACACTCAGCCAACTCTACTTGCAATTGCTCTACCAGAGAAACCAAAACGGCAGTAGAAGTATTGGAGGAACTCATACAAGCCTATATTTCCCCTGAGCCCGCCTGGCTAAAGATTCCAAGCGCTCACGCACCCACAGCCGCCAGGTCTGCCGCACTATGTAGCAGAAATCCAGAAAGGGCCCCACGCTCAAACCAATGCAAATGCCAAGGAGCAAGGAAATGAGGTCCAGTCGAAAAGTGAAGTTCAGCCAAGGTACCTCAGGGCACAGAGGGCAGTCAATAGGAAAAGGTAGATTTGGAGGTGCGCCAGTTAGGTCAGCAAGGAGGCGAAGGGCTATGGCGGGAAAAGTCCCACCGGTCGCACCAATCGTCAGGCTTCTGTCCATCTAACGCTTGAACCCCAAAAACTTCAAGACATTTGGATTGCATGTCAAGTCATATATCTATATATCTATCAATAATATTATGTATATTATATTTATTATATTTTTTACATTATACTACATTATTTTTTACTATATCATATTATATCATATTATATTATATTATATATTATATTATATTATATATTATATTATATTGTAATACTATATTATATATTATATTATATATTATATTATATATTATATTATATATTATATTATATATTATATTATATATTATATTATATATATTATATTATATTATATATATTATATTATATTATATATATATATATATTATATTATAGATTATATATTATATATTATATATTATATTATATATTATATTATA
>Ga0126342_10003132_pt1 | contig 27007 bp, 25 predicted proteins | sample Cyp1metagenome_FD_92528 | JGI IMG/M metagenome (GOLD analysis project Ga0126342, IMG submission 92528) | Coral microbial communities from Lord Howe Island, Old Settlement Bay, Australia - Cyphastrea 1 metagenome | ecosystem: Host-associated > Invertebrates > Cnidaria > Coral ...
ATGGTATGTCATGGTATGTCATGGTATGTCATGGTATGTCATGGTATGTCATGGTATGTCATGGTATGTCATGGTATGTCATGGTATGTCATGGTATGTCATGGTATGTCATGTTATGTCATGTTATGTCATGTTATGTTATGCTATGTTATGTTATGTATGTATGTATATATATATGTCCTATATTGTGTTAATATACTGTACATATATGTATATATTCTATTAGTATAATACTATTATATTATATATATTGTATATATATATATATGACACTGCATTCCTCTTCTCAATGCAACGACCTTTTCGGGGTTGCGCAGATTCCTGAAGTCAGTTTTGTCTCACATGACATTTTGTCACATGAGTAGCTGGCGCCCTTCCCCCACTTCAGACGCCAGCTTCATGTGCCTCCCTCGGAGTCCACGACTTACCACGGGTCTTTCCATTTTGTCTCACCTCTTTTGACTTTAGCGTCTTTCTCGCTGAAGCCCTTTACCTCTTTCGAGGTTTTGGCGAGCTTGACCTCGGAGTCCAACTCTCCGGCTTTGGCCATGAGCTCGTCCAGTACTAGCCATTTGAGGTCCTTGAAGTCCACCTTAATCCTCTTCGATTCTGTGAATCCATCGAAGATACCGTTGGTGAGGCTGTCCGCAGGGATGTTCTGATCCCTGGGTACCCAACCAAGATCCATTTCCAGCCCAGCTACCTTCAACTGGGTTGCAAGTTCTAAAAGAATTATCGATAAGGGGAACTTGGAGCTTAGGAACTTCTTTAGGACGTAGGTGTTGGAGACGTTGTCGGTGAAGGCGGTCAATTTTAGAACTGCCCGCTTACCCTTCCAGTATTCGTCCACGCAGAACAACTTGACAGCCACTAACACCGCAGTGAGCTCCAGCGCCGCAATGGTCCTGAACGGCTCGCCCTTTGCGAAGGCCCACGGAGCCGACCTCCTGTCCAGCTCCATGGAGAACCATCTCGCTTTGGAAGTGTCCGAACTACCCAGCGACTCCCAGCCACCAATGACCACTTTCTCTCCTTCTGCTTTGGCATCAATCCGGAACGCTTCCAGGGCCTGCTTCCCCACAGCTCTTACTTGAACCATTGGGTCTCCTTCTATTTGCTTCTTGATATAGGTGAGGAGGAGACTGACCGCGTCCGGCATCTTCGCGTACACACCGCCCCTGAGCACGGCCGACCACGCGAAGATCGGCCCCAGAAAGGGTCGGACGTGATGCAACGCCCCAGCCACAAAGACCAGCCTCCCCAGTGCTGATCTCAAATTTCTGTCCATAACTCCCCCCGACACAAGATGGGTGGTGATCCAGTCCGCCACCCATTTGACCTTTCTCGAGGAGATACCCTTTTCGAACCGGTCCACATCCAGATCATAACCGATCCATTGCACCTTCGTGCCACCATTCACCTTCGACCAACTCAAAGGTATCTCCAACATTTCCAGAATAAACAACCAGAAAAGCATGGGCCTCCAATAATACTTGCCCACGCTCACTAACCACCCATCGTCCGCGAAGAGGAGGTGAAGCAACCCCAAATCTCTTCCGCATAGCCGGTGGGCTGTCCTCACTGCCACCGCCGCCACTCGTTGCCAGTGGTAGGCAGCCGAGGCGATGCCAAAAGTGCCCCGGGTGTGCACATAGACCCCGTCGCCTTTCCTTTCGCCAGGCAACCTGAATGCCTGCAAGCCCCAGTCCTTCTCCTTGACGGGGATCAACTTGTGGGCGCCCTTGACGTCGTATACCAGCGACGCCCTAGGCGCCCCCATTCCTTTGTTTGCGACAGCTTTCGCCTCAAGCAAAACGGCAGAGGCATCATCAATCAACGGGAACCGCATTCGGTCCCGCACCTTTATTCTCCTGTTAACATCAACAGAGTAGGAGCCGTCATGAATGAGCCTGACCTTTTCTGAATTGAGCTCTTTGGGGACGGCCCCAAGTGCTGCCACCGCCAGTCTCTCTCCAAACTTCTTGGTCGCCTCTTCTTCCGACAACCTCACAATTGTCCCCTTTTTCACTTCCTCATCTACCTGCCGCCAGATGTCCTCCTTGCACTCCTCTGCTGAGGAGTAGTTCTCAGCCCACACCTGTCTCAAGTCTTCCTCAGTGAATTCACGCGCCCACTTAAGCTTTTCCTCAAAGACGCCGGGCACACGAGGCAACTCCTCGTCGACTCCCAGTGAAACTCCTTCCGCTGCTACCTCCTCCAAGAACTCGCAGTCCTCGTCCCCCAGTGCTCTGCCTACACATCTCAGCCTTCTAAAATTGATCTCGGAGGTTCTGTCCTCCTTTCGGCGCACTGGGTCTTCACCAAGCTTCTTCAACTCCCTGTCGATGGCTTTCCTCGCCCCTTCCAAATGACTCTTGAAAGGGGATTCCACCGCTTTGCCCCCTGCTAGCCTCCAGAAGACGCTCTTGCCTCCGTCCCCTGTGGTTAGCAGCCACTTCAAGAATTCCCTCCGGAAAACCGCACTCATGGCCAGTGCACCTTCACCGTCGGGCACCTTCCTACACTCCACTGGCCATCTACCAGGAGAGCAAAGCCCCCCTCCGTCGTGTACCATCCTATGCTTTCCCTTGTAATAAGCCAGCAAGGGATGCGCCCCCATCGCTCCCGCGTCAACCGCACTCGATACCCCGATTGACTCGATCTCCTTCTCAGGCCTTCTAGCTTCTGACCGAGACTCTCCCACTTCTTCAGGCGCCGCACTAGCCCCTGAGCTTGAAACATCGTGTGAAACCGATCCCACAGGGGCTTTGTTTGCGCCCGAGCTTGAAACCATGTGTGAAACCGTACCCACAGAGGCATCAATTGCCCCTGAGCTCTCAACTCCCGCCTTCACATCCTTCCCAGGGGTTTCACTCACCCTTGGGCCCTCCCCAGAAGCCCAATTAGCTTCCGGTCCCCACTTACTGCCATCTATGCTTTCTTGCCGACCCCCTTCCGCAGGAGAAGACAGCATAGATTTCAGTGCTAAAACCACTGCTTGAGCCAGAGATTCGTCCATCCGAGCAGGGTAGGCAGAGGTACCTGCCGTTCGGAACATTTCTGAGTTGCTTCTTTTAACCAGAGTTGTTTGAATTTGGTAGCCACAAGGACAAATGGGCCCCAAATAGTTGTTGGCCACATCAAACTGAGGCCAACCTGAAAACCCCCAAGACCGCAACCCAGGAATATTTGAAATAATACGTGTGGGTTTCTTATAGGGGGCCCCAAAACAACACTGATTGAAACCCACCGTGAAGAGATCCAAATCCAGCTGCAGCAAGTTCCGCACACTTTCTAACTGCCAGATGGAAGCAGGGTCGAGCTGCAAGCCGTCCTCTTCCCTGTACACTCGCCCCAAATCCTCTGGATGCTCTGAAAAGAGCAGGACGAGCTTCTTGACCCTTTGTTTGGCTTGTGCTGCAGCCACATAACACTCCTCCATCACATCCACAAGACGATTGCCCAATTCGGCTTGTTTTCTCAACTCCGTCCTTAACCAGGGAAATCCCAGTGGGTGCTGCTTGGACCTGATAGGAGGTGGCCCTCGCTTGTTGGCGCACCGTGCCCTGGTGAAGGTAGAGCAAGGAGGAGTGACCAGCACAACATCATAGACTCCTGACTGGATTTGTTGCATCCAGCCAGCTTTCACCGACTCTTTTGCGAGGTCGTGCTTGTCGTCGTTCATGATGTCGACCTCGGTGACCTGGACCCGCAACCCATGCTGCTGAGCGATCTTCTGCACCATCTTTGAAAAAGAAGTCTCGCGACTCTTTCCTGAAAACAGGTACAAAACTCTAAACACATGAGTGGTCCCTGCGGTGCCCTTCTCCACCGGGGCCGGACCAAGCCCCGGCGCAAGGCGCCGTCACTTGGCGCCTGAGGAGGCCTCCGGCTCCCCGGCGGTATCCCTCTTGGACTGCTTGCACATATGAAGTGGGTGCTCTGAAGAAAGACACCTTTGGCATACATGGACCCTGCCGCACTTGAATCGGCAGCGCTCCTTCATGGAGTTCCACCGGAAGCAAATCTGCCTCCCATCAGGGGTGTGCGTGTGAAGGTTATCCTTACCCTTCTTCCCCTTTCCTTTGCCCTTGTTGCGGCTGGGATTCCAGCCCTTGTCACCAAAGCGCCTGTCCCCTCTGGGTGAGCGTGATCGCTCTCTCTTCTGTGCCGTCAGCGCGTTCATGGCCGCGGGCGTCAAGAAGTAGCGCTCCTTGATGTTGACGTCCTTTCGAGCCGCCAACAACGCCTCCTGGACTTTGACCCCTTCATTGATTCTCTTGACCATCTCTTTTCGGATCTGATGCTCATACGACAGCACCAGCTTCAGACTCGGAGAGCTGACCTTGTTGCCCTCTTCGTCCTCAGCCTTGAGCCCCATTACTTGGTCGCTGAGCAAGTAGTCCACGTAGTTCAGAAAGTCCTGAGGCATCAGGTCCTCAAAGACGACTCTCTGCGGGTACTTCAACCCGCACATCAAGAAGGCATGTGCGACCACCCTAACCCGGTGGCGCAATTCCTCCGGAGAGGAGGGCTCCTTCGTCTCCCCATAGCCCTTCTTGATCTTCAACACTCCTGACTTGTCCAGCATGCATCCCATTGGCTCCACTTCCGCGTCTTCCTTGGACAAGAACTGCTGCAGGTACATGGTCTTCAGCTCCCCGTTTTCCACCTGGTCAAATATCAACTCCAGTGTTGAGGCCGCTGGAGTCAGCTTGTCCTCCAACTTGTAGAAGGCAGCTTCAAATTTCTTGACCAGGTCTTGAACCTCCACCTTTGGAAGTGAGATTGGAAGGGAGGAGCTGTTTGCTTCTGCCTCCGCTTTGTGCCTCACCTCCATTCGGACCTTGGCTGCTTCCCAGGCGTCTACCAATGCAGCCACCTCCATAACGTCCGCAGCAGGGTCCAACTGCAAGGTCTGCTGCGCGAAAGTCCTCAGTTGCACTCTGGTGTCTGCAACTGAGTTGAATCGGCTCAGGCTCTTGCAACCGACATGTGCCAGTCTAGCCTGAGTCACTGCAGAGACCTCCTTCCTCTGCAGCAACCCGTGAAAATCTGGCTCCAGAAGGCTGATGAACCCCTTCTGGACTTCTGCGTCCGTGAAGTCTGGCGGAGGTGCAATCATCTCTCCCACCAGCTCCCCGTGAAGCTGAAACGGCTGCGGGCAGAAACAAACGAAATAAAGCAAAACTCAGCTGCACAGACAAATTGGTGAATCCAGACCTGTGCACGTGAACCAGCTTCAAAACCATTTTCAAACCTCTCTTTAAAGTGACTCCGACGAGCTGGAGGAAATTTCCTCATCGGATCCAGAGCCATCGCTCCCTGAATCGTCCGTGCTCTTCACGGCCTTCGGAAAGCATACCCTGCAGGCTCTATGGTACATCTTTGCCTTTGGTAACTCACTCCCAAAGGACTCGAACACCTGGTAATGGACGCCAGGCTGTCGATAGCACTCTCCATACCTGTGCAGGGTCTTGGTCTTGGCCCTGCCGACGATGCTCACCACATAGTCTCCCAGTACTAGGCCCGTGTTCCTTTTGGTGGCAGCATCGATCAAAACCCATTCACTGTCTTCGTCGGCATCCGACTCAGACGCATCGCCTCCATGGGATACCTGTGGCATGGCCGATGCCGTATCTTCTGACCAACTGATCCGCTTCAGAGGTCTTCCCACGGTGACGAAGCATTCAAGCTTCTCCCTCTGGACCCCAACCACTTTCATATGATAGCCAAGGGCTAACATTCTGTCCTCCACCAGTTGCAACACCGCATTCTCTCCAAAGGGATCCACGCGGCCGATGTTCTTCCTGATGAACTCCGCCACGTGTATTTGCGCCCGCACGATCTGCGCCGCAACTGACCTGTCATATGACTGGTCCACCGACGGGGTCCAGCGCCCCAACATCTTGCAGACGGTTTCTGGAACACCGGCTGCTCCTGCCCATGTCCTCATTGTCACTCTTTCCGAGTGTTCCGACCACACGCATCCCACGCCGATCTCCATGAGATGCTCCCACCCTCCAGTGCATGGACACTGGAGATCTTGAAACAGGGCTTGGCTCATTCCACTTGCAGCGGGATAGCCGGCCATCCTCTTTGAGGTGTGCTCCAATCCCGTTGTGGGCAAAGTCAGCAGGAAGTCTCTCTCCCTGCAGCCTGCCTCCTCTGAGAGCGCTTCCCAGATCCGCCACCCGACCTTCAACCAGTCGCGCTCCTCGATGTAGGCCTCCGCGCTGACGATGAGCTTCAGCACCGAGACTCTCTTTCCTGGCCCGCTTGTCTTCGTGCGAGTCAGATCCGCCACCAGTGCGAAACCGTCCAACCTCATGGAGCCGAAATCGACCCCTGTGGTGTCATGGAACCTCATCGCACCCCACACCTTGACCAGCTTGTACCAAGCGAAGGCCCTGCTGAACTGTGGTGCTCCTTCCTCCACAACTTTCCTCTCCAGCGCTGCCACCATCACCACCAGCAGCTGGTTAGCTTGTTTTCTCGGCCTCTGGTCCGCCGATTCCAGCCTAAGCTTGACCTCCTCCATGGCGTTCTTGATTGCCCCAGAGGTGTTCAGCTGGTATTCCTTTGGGATCTCAGCCGCATGCTCCATGAAGACCAGCGTCTTGTATGCGTTCACCGGAATTGAACGCCCACAGGGTTCCAAAGCCCTGGATATGAGATAATCTGCAAACTGAAAAGGCCTCTCGGGCCATTTGACCCCGTAGGTCGCCATGAGCCACTTGATGAACTGGCCCCACGTCTTCACGTGCTTCCTGAGCGTGTTAGCACGCCTACCTTTTCCGATCCTGGCTGCAAATAGCCCCTGATCGGCTCCCAAAGCTTCGCAGGTGTCGGCCTCCTTGATCTGCTTGGCCAGCTCGTTCAGCCACCGAGTCCTCTCAGCCTCCTCTACCAGTCCTCTCTGGTAGAGATCTTCCCCAGCCGCCGATTTCAACATCGTGGCTTTCGTGGGCCATTTCACCCTGACGGCCTCACCCTTTCTCTTCACCTGGCTCCCTATCTGTTCCTCACGGACCTTCCTCCTGTCCGCGAGCTTGCCAGGCGAGACGCCAAAGCCAAATCCGAATCCGTCAACGCCCCATGCCTTGCCCAGATGATGCATGAGGCTTCTTCGGCCGCCTGCACAAGGTTCTCGAACTCCACAGCGTTCACCTTGTACTCTGGGTACCTTTCCTCCACTCTGAGGATGACCGAGTCGAGGACTTCCCGGTCGCATCCCCAGAGAGCACCCAATTTGGTGGTCGACCACCCCATGCCCTTCAAGGCGAATGCCAGCACATGGTCCGCCCTCACCTTTCTTGCCAGGAAGGTGAGCTCTTCCATGATGCTTCCCCCTGTCTGAAATCAAACAGGGAGGCCTTAAGCCTAAAGATCATCGTCATTTCATGTCGTTATCATGCTTTGCATGTATCACATATCATACTTATATATACATATTGATTTTTATATATTATATATATTATATATAATTATGTATACATATTATATATTTATATTATATGTCATGATGTCCATCATTGCTTTCTCAACCAAAGCTGACCAGCATGGTTTGCTCCTGAAATGGTATGAAATGGCATGAATGGTCTCACACAAGGTATCAACACCTAACTCGGAGGGCAAGAAAGGTTGGGCCTTGATGTCTCGAATCAGGCGGCCCTGAACGCGGTTGAGATTCTCGATTCCTGTCGACGTTCGGGAACACGTTCAGAAACACTGGCAACAGCCCTCCAAACTAGAATGGTTCACAGGTCGACCTTCGTCGAACACTCCGTTGGCTTTGTCAACCTGGATTCAGAGCAAGCCGTCCAAGCCCTGCGAAGAAGGTGCATCTACTGATATGAGAGCTACCCTTCCATTCTGCCAAAGTCCGGGTAGCGAACCCGAACCAGTTCAGCGTACACTGCGAAGAAGGTCTCAAACATGGCGTTCTGAATCTCCACCTCGGGTACGTTACGCTTTTTGAAACTTTGTTTCTGCGATGAAGTGAAAGCAATCCATCACCTGAAGCCCAAGCAGTGTACAATGCGGATGTATGCGGATTGATCATTGACCGATATTTCATCAATAGTTGATCCATATATTTGATCCGTATTTGATCAGCCGATAGCGCCTCCAACATCAAAATGCGGTTGAAGAAACGATTGATTTCAGCGGACCTGAGACGCTGCACCGGACTAGAAATCGCCGACAGATTCTCCCAGTCGAGGCATCGGCTCTTTGGTGCCCATTTCAGCCCAGCTCCTGCTGTCAGCAAAGGTCAAGGGATTCACGAGATGCAGATGAAATCAAAAGAAGATAGAAATGTAATAAAATATAGATATATTGTGGTAGTTATGACAGTTATGATAGATTGTGATAGGTGCATATATGTGCATATAGATGACTATGACAGGACAAATGACATCAAATGAAAACAATCAAAGTATCGCAGGACCGTGAGAACCTGGACTGGTTTTCTTGGAGCATCATCTCAATCTCTTCTCCAAGGCGTGTCCTCAGCACTGCCAGGACTCACTCAGTGGCTCAATGTCAATGCCTTAAGATCCCGGCGCAGACCAGGCATCACAAACCTCTTCCGCAAAGTCCTTCAATGTCACGCGGGTTCAAGCTGCTTTGCTGTCTATGTCTGCTGATTCAACATCCAAACAAACGTTCATTTATGCACTGTCCATCACTTTCCACCATGCAACATTCACTGCATCCGACTCTCAATGACCGCAACCAGTTTTCATGCCTGCCATGTTGGCCATCGTCCATTTGCCTGCGACGTTTCACTCTGCTGGCCAAGAGTGTCCCGCGTTCTAGTCACATCACACAGATAATACATGGATATACATGGATATACATGGTAAGTGTAATACTAATGCAAACAGTCTTGCGGAATCGGGCCTCACCATCCCCTTCACCGCCAATGAAAGGCAATGCCTGGCAGTGTTGTTCAGGTGTCTCACAAAAACACTCCAGGGTCAGCAATCGAAACATGATAGAACCATCAGGAACATTTGAGAGTATTTGGGAAATATGCATTCTAGACTAGACATCTCTAGACTCTCTAGACAATAAGTCAAGATGTTTGATCTTTCGCAATGTCGCAACATTTCACAACGTTTTACAACATTTGTTTGAAGCCTCGTACAGAGCCAATAGCTCGGGCCTCAGCGGTGTCGAAAGCTTCTTTTCCAAGTGCGTCTTTTCTTGCAGACTTTCCGAAAATAAGCGACGGACACTGCAGACAGTGTCTTCGCCGTGTCAGTGTAAAACATCGCCTTTGGCAAAGCACAAAAGTCAAAGATAGCCACAGGCATTCCATTAACTTAAACAACAAAAACACTCTCTGATTCTGATACAAGGACTCTTTCATGGAGCTCCCTATGCTTCAGCCTACGTTGAAGCACTCTAAAGATTCTAAAGAACACGAAACTATACGAAACTACTCGAAACTACAGCCGGGGCCGGCTGGGGCTCAGCACCAAGGCTCGTTGACCATACGCATTGTTCACATCGAAGTCGGTCATGGTTTGGTCTGCCACCCCACCTGGGCCGTCGGATGAGTCGTGGCGAAGCCGGCTTCGATGCGTCTGTGGCTCCGGGCCCATGGAGGTCATCCGGTCTCCTTTTGTGACGGCCCCAAGGAGCTTCATTCGCCTCCAAAAAAAAAGCACTGGAAGGGGTTGAAGGGGTTGAAAATTGTTGAAAGGGAATGGAAGATGATGGAAGTCAGTTGGCACATGTTGGCATGACGAGTTTGTGATCGGATGTAACTTGATTCAAATTCTTACACATTCTGCACTCTCGTCTGGACAAGCATGGATATATTGCATGCAAAAGGCACCTGGCAATGGCACTGTTGAATCGAACCTCGCCACCAAGTGGCCTTGTCATTGCAAACTGTGCACACCCAAGCTGTGAACTTGCATTACTCATTACGTGTATCACTAACAGAGTAGAACCATGGGCCCAAGACGTAGTGAGCACCAAGAATTTCGGTGGAATCAGCTGATTGGCGCGATGAACTCTTCCGAAGCACTGAATGGCCTCCCAAAAGCTTTCGGAATGACAAAGTAAACTGGAATCAAACAGGCTGTAGCAGTGGCAAAGTAAAAAGATATTAGCAAGCCACAGTGGTACCCTCCTCAAAATAGACGACCGAAAGATCTTTCAAAACATTTCAAAACAATTAAACCAGTGGTGATTAGGTAAAAAGAAATGTAAAGAACCAGCAAATGATTGGATTCAGAACAGCTTCTGCGGTGAATTGTCACCTTGTCGGCTCCCCAAGGCAGCTCCAACGAAATCATCAGGCGTCTTGGAGGCTGGAAATCTGCTGTCGCCTTTGCATGCCGATATGCAGATTTGTTTCTATGGGCATCTTTTTTGAATAATGGTACAGAGGAGAAGAAGAAGAAGAAGATGATGAAGATGTTAGCAATCTGCGAAATCTGCAAGGAAATCATGCTGAGCAAAAAGCCTGTCGTCTGTCTGCGTGAAGGGAGATGCCAGCACTCGCCACTTCTGTCACCACCTGCGATGTTAGCATGCAGTACTAGATCATCTATAATAATACTCGATCTGCAAACAGTTTCTGCAAGACTCAGAGGGTTTGCAGGGGCCCTCGCGCAAATCTTCTTATTTCCTTTCTGGAAAAGAACCTGAACAGCATGAAGTGCTGCACCGGCGCAATCATCAGAAAGTGCATTTGACATCATCTGATCATGTCTTTTTATACTGATACCGTCATTGTTTGCTGTTTCGCCAGATTCATCACACTTGAAATGTTCCTTGATTTGACTGGCTTGCAAAGTCTCTTGACATCTCTTCACCATGTTGGGACCTCAACAAAAGAGAGAGAGAGAGAGAGAGACAGGGAGAGAGAGAGAGAGAGAGAGAGTGTGTGTGTGTCGTGCCCTTCGGTCCCTTCACATATCCTGGATATCCTGTGATTGTTTTGTTGTTTTGCCCCAGCCTGTTCCACTAGGTTGGCTCCATCAGATGGGCATCTCAGCTCCTCAGGCCAAACAGATTCACCCGACATCTCTGCGTCCCAGCCGTCCGTCCTCGCAGCGCGCAACCCAAGCCAGGCTCCCATCTTTGCGTCGCTTGATGCGATGGGAGCGGCCAGACATCTCACCAACCTCAAAAGCGATCCCTCTTCATTTCTAGAACTAACTGTATAGTGACCTATAGTGCCCCGTCAAATCATGGCAGTATAAAGATGAGTGTTTGCAAATGTTTCCAGCTCGTCCAAGAAGCTTTCTTGAGACCTCCAAGCCGGTCCAGCAGATCATCCAGAGCGTTAGGTGGAAGACTCAGATGCTGTGCCTCCTTGCAGGGTCTGTAAGGGTGTTCCGGCATGTGTCGGCGCAGATCAATTGTCCCCTGTGAAATTGTGTGAAATCCAATCCGTCCTGCAGCAATTCCGTCTTTGTCTCGTTGGCCCATGGTACCTCTTCACCATCCTCACCTATCCGAACACACAAAAGTTGTGTACTCACAATGGGAGCCTCACAAGAATCGCATCGGCCTTTTGTAAGGAAACATGAAGAGATGAAGTGCCTTAGTGACTTGGTCAATACTAGAAACATCCCATTGCGTTTGGGGCGTTCCCCAAGTCTAAGTCGTGAAATTCTATGGGGACTGGGGAGCCAGCTCAAGAATCATAGCAGGACCAGAGAGATGGTCATCAATCACCGGATCCTTCAGTGACGAAACGCCTTGGGGATACCTTGGGGATACCTTGGGGATACCTTGGGGATACCTTGGGGATACCTTGGGGATACCTTGAGCATCCTTGGGGTCATCAACTTGCAACAGCGAGATGTCCTGAAACGACAGGCTGGTACCCTTCTTTAATCGCTGCCGAATCATTGCGACCTGGCAAACTGACAGCAACACCTGCACTCTCACCAAACACCACAACACAAGGTACAGGAACAGGACATAGGAATTTGTAAGAAGCGTACCCTGATCTTGCCCACGGGTTTGTCATTGATCTTCTTCACGTGCCAACCTGGCCGTCTCATACAATATCCACTTTATTCTTCTAACAGGAGGTGTCCATACCGTAGTCCATACCCAAAAAATGGATGAAAATGGTCCAGATTGGTCCGGAATTGCCACCACTTGGCATATCTTGGTGTGGACATGGACCGTGCCTTCAAGCTCGGCACGACGAAGTGAGGGGGGACCTTCGATCACCTCGATCATTGAATATTGATATGCTCTGCTGAGTGAAACCATCGTGCAACATATCATTTACATGATTCTGAATAAGGTAATGTCAAATCCATCCTACCGTTCATTCATAGCGCTGATCAAATCCCATGCTGCTGGTTCCCAAAGCATGCGACATGAAGAACTCTGTTGCAGCCTGACCATCTCCAGAATCACAAGCCGCAGCAAAGGCACCTTTGACACAACGATGCGTTCGCCAAGCTCGTCCTCTGCCAACTCCAAAGCAACTGGCCTCCGCAAATCGAACATCGACCCATCGGATCTATCAGACCATATCAGACCTATCGAATCGGATCTGCCAAACACATCTGCTAAGATCTGCTAAGAGTTTTCATCATCGCTTTCTGCCCCGAAAGGCTGAAAGGGCACACTCTGAGAACAACTGTCCGCTCCAAAGGCTAAGTGACAAACTCCTTGCTTTCTGTGGTGTGGGCATTCACAACCTTGGAATTTGACAATGAGTTGCACACAAGAGTGTACAGCAGTTGCAAACCCTTTCAAGTTGGTCGGGCATTGCTCGTGTATACAGACACAGAAACTTAGCTGTCTACCAGTCGACGTACACTGGGCGTTCGGAATACGAGCTTGCAGGGCACGGACAATTTCAAAAGATCCTGCAGTATCTGCCAGCTTTGATTGGGGTCCTTATAGAGCCGCATGGGGTGACTTACCATTGTCACAGCCTCATAGTTCAGGAGGTTCACAAGAAACTGCTGTGACGTGATGTGATCTGATGGGTTTTAAAGTAAAAGTCATCTAAGTATATCTAAGTCGTTTAAAGGCTTAGAACAGGCCGCGAAGTATCTCCTCTGGGCGGCTGATCTTCTTGTCATCTGCAAGGACTAAGCGGCTCAATTGAGCAACCTGAAGAAAATCACAAGAAGTTCAGCGAAGTTCAGTAGCGAGCAGCTGATTTGGGCAAGTCAAAATCCTCTGTCACATGGGTCACAAACTCTTCACAGGTTCCAGCCTGCTTTCCACCAACAGTGAGTTTGCTCTTCAACGCCAAGTTTGCGTAGAGACAGGAATGGACGCTTGTCAGAGTGTCCTGCTGATAAAGGCCGCGATGTGGGCAGTTGCAATCTCTGCAAAACATCTTCACAGGTCATGAAGTGCTGATAGTTTTGCACAGTCATCTCAGAATATCTCAGATATCTTTCTAGCTAATTTATAGCTAACTTTGTGTTGGATTTGTTGATGAAGGTTGTATCACTAAACTGAACTCCTAGAGTTCTCATCACGAGACGCGAAGACGCGAGATTCGAAGATCGTGCCTTCTCCTTGATGTTAACCTCCGTAGTGCCATCGCTCACCTGGTCAGTCTTTCACATCAAAGCAGAGATCCAGTATGATCCAAATCGATAGACATCAATAAACTTCAATAAAGATCAATAAAGATCAATAAAGATCAATAAACACTATAATTATTACTACAATTACTTTATAATTGTTATTAATTGTTCAACTGGGCTTCGCACACTCTCAACTGTGATACGTCCAGCTGTTGCCTCTTTCAGCTTGTCCTTACAGCGCTCGGGCGCCAAGGCGGTTTCCGGTTTCGACACATCGACTGAGCTCCCGGCCATCTTGGTGCGTGATCTGGCCTCTCCTGTTGCCCAAATGGAGATAACAACCTGTCACAGAAATGGGAGCAAGAAAGCTACAAATCGTTTTGTTTTTTGGTATGTGTTTAGTATGTTCCAGTTCCAATTGATTTTGATTGTTAAATTGTTAAATGACAAATGAATCAAATTGTATATTGTGGTGATACAGTAATATACATTACGACACCAATATGTACTACATTTATGTGATTGTGTCATGCTCCCATCCATGTCTTTTCATTGAACAAGTGATCCCAAAACTGCAGCGGTACCTGTTCACCCCGTTCGACGGCATCTTGGGCAGCAACGCATGCAGCCGGGACCTCTCTGCAACAAGTCAGGTCAGTTTGGTAGTGCCAAAGGGATCCAAAGGGTTCAAAAGCCTGGAACTCACGGGTACTCAGAATCTCATTGAACCAGCTGTGGTTGAAAACAGGAGAATCATGATGAATCATGTGAGATGTGAATGGTCTTGAGAGTTTGGTTCATGCAGATCCATTCCCTCTCACGGAGCGCCTTGGCCGAGTTGCAAACGGCCTTGAAAAACCTCTGCTGCCTCAGGGGAAACCGATGGCAATCAGAATGCGGTTTACCAGAAGGATTTCATTCTGACCCTAACATTGCTCTCACCCAGAAATCGCCAAAATGTTGTCACATGTGTTGTCCCCCTTTCATCTTAGTGCCTGACGCCCCCCAGTAGAATTGCCAAAGCCGCTTTGTCACCATGTCTTCGTCTTCCTCATCTGCCAAGTCCTTCGGCAGATGATGCACCGCTTATGTACAGACAGTTAAAGAGCTGCCCATGGAACACACAATTGAGGAATGTAATCATGCATTTGGCACATGTTTTTTTGGCACAGATTCAGGACAGTTCAGGACAGACCAAACCATTGAACCATGGTAAATTCATGTACATTCAGGGATATCCATGGTGAACCATGGTAAACCCATCCAAAAACGTCTTTCTTTCATGGCCATTGACGAAGCGACCTTGGAATTGACTCGGCTCGGTCTGCCTTCATTGCCCTTGCCTTCCTAGCACAACGAAGTGCCGTGCGAATGAAGGAATCTGCCGTAGACTTTGGGCCACGCTTGAGGTTATCCAAATACCATGCAAATACCTACCATCATATATCCATACTCTAAATCTAAATACTTAACACATATAGTTTGATACATATAATATATAATATCTAATAATTATATAATATGTTTTTTTAATACGGGCGAATTTACCATAAAATACCATGACATGCCCCTGATGCCCCTAAATCACTGCCTCCTTCTTCCATAGCTTTTTGAAAAAGTGCTTGCGGTAGCTCACCTTTAGATCTTTGCTGTGGACGAACTTTCTGAACCTTAGTGAAGACTGACATGCAACTATCCAAGATTTACCAACATGATATCGCTGCAACATCTTGGCTCTCTACATGTTCAAAAGCTTTTGCCTCGGCACAGCTAAGCTACGTGCTCAGGGACAACTCAGGGACAATAGGGTCAAGCAAACAAACCCAAACATTGCGCAGCTGCATCGGCTGAGTCCTAGTCCAGAATCTAGCTGCCGCATCATAGTCGCGATACTGTTCCTGGCCACAAAGGCGCGGATACTCGTCGTGAACATACTTGAAGTTCACGAGGGCCCACAGAAGAGACCAGTTGACTTCTTTTTTTGGCAAATTTCCATAATCGATCATTCACCGCTCCTCAGGTCTGTGCGCACATACATATCATAAATATTCATAAATCAGTTTAAGATAGTGATAGAAGTGGTAACGGTAAGACCAGGCAGCAAATTGAATGGCAGCAAACGAGGAAAATGAAGAAACGGCATGGAAGTCCTCTGTCATCCCATTCTGCTGCAAATCGAACTCCGTTCCAACCTGTTACAAAACAAATCAAAACAATCCATGGTCGCAGAAGGACAGTGGAATTCTGAGACCCAGACATAGGCGAGTGCACGGCAGGACATTGCACCAATCGCCTATCCATCGAACTCATCGAACATCTTGAGAAAACTCTCCAAGTTCTGGCAAACATGTTGCAAGATGCTGCGAGCATGTTTTGACCATTTTGACCTGCTTTCAACAGCCTTCATGTTCATTGCAAACATTTCCATGGCTGCGACACCTTAGTCATGATTTCGGCTCTGCAAAACACTTCAACCGTCTTCAAGCTTGAGTGCCTCTCGCTTAGGGACAAACGCACAAAACTCAGACGCGAACCGTTCGATTCGATGGCCTTCTGAAAGTCTCTAAAGGTGTCAAATGCAGTTCCTTTGCCCCAGACCTTGGAGGCTGTATGAGGCTGTAGCTGCAGCTGATACCCTTCCAACATCTTCCCCTTTCGATCTATTTTGATCTATTTTGTATAGTTGTCACGTGCTGAGTGTATGACACCCAGGCGGCTCATGTAGCCGAGATGTTGCACCTGGAAACAAACCAAAACAGTGCAAGTAATCGAGTAATAAGGTTGCACTCTTAGCCGTCTTAGCCCCGCAGGAAACAGATGTCGGTGATGTTCTTGTTACAAAACTCGAAGATGAAATATAATATATATATATATACGTATATTATATTGAGTAAATTGAAATATTGAAATATGTGACGGGTCATGTTTCTCGCCAGAAGCTCCGGCAGACCCCCGCCCAAACACTTCCGGCACCTCTGTTGCAGCAGTGGCAGAGACATAGAGTACCGGAGCCTTGCCGGAAGGAAGTGACCAGAACGAACGGTTTTTTCTGTATGTAGGCGGGGATGGGCATAAAACATTAAAACATGGCAAAACAACAAAAAACCGAAGCACATCTTTGAGTTTTCTAAGCACATCACATCATCACATCATTCTGTTTTGTCCTGGCTTAGTAACATATTAGTAACTTAGCCAAGTCCGTGGCATTTGGACAGAACTGCTGCAAGCGATCCACGTACAGTCCCGTCTTTGTGCTTGCCTGGAGATCAAATTGGCCAAGCTACGGGTGCACTATGGTGCACTGGGATGAAGAAATATACGAGCAGAAAAGCGAAAGACTCGTTGAAAGACTGGTTACTGATACATTTTGATACTGGTTACTTCATGTTACTTCATGTTACTTCTATCTCTTTCGTGCTTCTGGCCTTTTCGTCCTTGTCCGGAACCAGATTCTTGGCCTTTTCAGCGAACAGATCTAACAGAATCTAACAGTATCATCTAAGTGGTTACTGAGCCATTTCCTAGGCACTGAAATGGAGACTGTTGCACTGTATTCAGCGCCACCTTGTGAACCTCATCAAAGCATATGAGGCCGGTGGCCTTGCACAAACGATGTCAACAACGGTCGTCTGTACTCGACTCTTCAAGCATCTTCCAGCTATCTTCACGCTTTTGGATCGAGAACATGCAAGTCCTGCACTACTTGGACTATTGGAAGTTCATGCAACTTGACACATATAGAATCAATTCTAATCAGTTATAAAATATTATAAAATATTCTAATCATATATTGTATTGCAACAAAAGTGCTGTATTACCAGCAGATTCAAATGCCAATTCAAAGGAGTGCCGCAAGCCTTGCCCCCTCCAAGCCATTCAACAAGCTGTCCCAGCCTCAAGAATCACGTTTTTGACATCTTTAAATGATTTTAAATGAGTGATGTGTTTCTTGTTAATGAGTTTGTTGGGTTTTGCAATAAATTAGATGGTCCGTCAGGGTCGGGTTGATGGTTCAATCTGCTGAGATGCAATTTCAGAACCATCCTTTGCAAATCGATCAGAGGTTTCAATCTATTCCAATAGAAGATTCGGATTCTGAAGCGTGTCAGACTGGATGCAGCTTCTCGGCTGCTGACCGAGAATTCCATGCAGTGAGCTCACCAGTGTCTTCCTGAAATCGTTCAATTCAAGCCTCTGATGAGGCTTCCGTGTCACATCCTCAATCAAGTTGTGAATGTCATGCACTTTGTAAATGCTAGATTACTGTCACCACAGAGCAAACCCCGCCACTCCTTTGAATCCATATCAGCATCTTCATCACCATCCTGTGCCAAGTAGTTCCAAGATGTTCCAAGCAGCATGATGGGTGTTCACGCACGGTGCCTGCGGAAAAAAAGAATCGTGTTGTATTTGTTCCATATGTTCCATGCTGCTCTCTGACGGCCTTGGAAGGTTTCTTCTCCAGAACCCGCTCGATGGACAAGGTCAGAGGAAGTTCTGCTGCCTGTCAAGTTGAGTCAAGTTGAGTCAAGATGTCACAGCTGTTCACAGCTTGTCAGTTCCTCGAATGACTCGAATGATAGCAGCTCTGATAGCAATTTTGCCTGTAGCTCCTTCAAGTTCTTCAAGCTGACAACCCTATCCTGAGGCAAGTTCGAATCACCCAGGTGTGGCTTCAATAAGCTTGGATATTATCACTTCTAGCACACTAGACACGCCTGACTCTTGACTGAACTATACCAGGATTGCAAAGGACAGAACAGGCTTGAGACCCCGACGCCAACTCTAACCTTGACTTGACCTCCACTTCCATCAACCCCACAAGCGCCCTCAGGGTTGAAAATCAAATGCTGTTCACATTTCCATTGAAAGCTTTGTTGTCGGTTGTTGTTGAAAACAGCGAAGCGTTACTTGGTTCACTCTAGTGTCGCTGAGGTCTGAAACTGGCTCAGTACAGCGCAGCTTCTCATCCAAGCTTTCCACAAGCTTGTCTTTCGCCTGGAACGACGTCTCACAAAAATGTGTTTCCAAGATTTTCCAAGACCATATTTATAACCTAAAGAGGGTGGACAAACGCCAGAGAACAAAAGAATGAATCGGTGATATCCAGTGATGGTGACCGTCAAATGAAGATCGGAATGGAAACTCGGCTCCGGAGCCCTCGGAGATTCTGCCTCTTGACTGGACAAAATGCAAGGGTAGACCTGCATGGCAAACGCTTCCCAGGAAAAGGCTTGAAAGCTACTGGACACATCTTGACACACGTCCAAATGCAACGAGCAGTTCGTCTTCCAGTACCGGTACAGTACCGAAGCAGTTTGTCTGTGCCTGTCTTCGCTGGCCAGTCTGCACGAGAAGCGAATAGGTCAGAAAAATGACCTTCGATCATCTTAGATCTTGGATGATCTTGCATCATCTGGGATCATCTGGGATCATCTTGGATCTCTGGTCAGTCCAGGCTCAACAATGCTGCATGAAAACATGAGTAAAACATCAAACATGAAAGGACAGCCAGGCCACCCCATCTCCCTCAACACCAAGGTGGCGGACCAACTCCTCTACAAAGGCAGTTTTGGAGTTAAGAACCCAGGGCAGTTTGGATTGGCAAAATTTGGCAAATGTTTGAGGGAAAAGTCCGGTCTGGGAAGCTGTGAAGGTTTGATATGGTTTGATATCTTCGGTCCAATGCTACACATGGCAACACATGGCATAACTGCAAATCTGTCCTTGTTGGCAGATGTCCCTTTCTTGTCCAGCGGACCACTTGGAGGCAGCTTTCGCATCGGCATACCTTTGGAGATTGAAAATCGGGATATCGAAGCATGACATGTTGAGACCATTGAGATTCCTGCAGGGAATGTCTGCGCCAAGGTCTTTCAAGTCTCTGCCTCAGCAACAAATGACATCAACATACCATAGAAATCCATGGATATCCATCTACAATGTATAGATATGTATAGAATGAGTTGCTTTGGACTGCTGACAATTGCTGAGAACGTCTGGGTTCTGGACATGCATCATAGTAAAGGTCACCTGGGCCAAACGAGCATGTTGTATCTTGATTTTCCCAAATTATTTCTTTCCTATGGACATACTGTAGTATGTATACCCGTTTTCATGTCGATTGAAAAACAAACGCAAAGTAAGGATCTGAAGTATTCTGAACCTATTCAATCACTTCTGGGGCAGCGGCTTGTTGCTGACACCCAGATCGACCCTGGAATCTCAAACAGCTGAAGCATGGTCATGTTTGCATGTCGTAGGCACATTCCCTTGGGTTGCCTAAGCAGCTAAAAGATCCAATACCTATGAGATCATCCTTTGTCTTGATGACATACGCTGTGACAGGTGCTAAGCCCATCAAAGTTTGGAGTCCAAGTTTTGGAGCTCTGATTGTTTTGTGCGCACGTTCAGTTTGCAGTCTGATCTCGCAACTATGCCAGCCCGACGTCGGTGTCCGGAGTTCCACATATGGTACAGCAAAGCTGAGATGACCCTGAAGCAAAACAGAAATGGATCGTGGCTTGCAGAATAGGTACAGTTCTGGTGACCAGGTGAAATCAGATGAATTGGATGTCAACAAGAAGCACGGAGAGAAGTTCTCATGAAATTGCAATACATCAATATACAGTACATATCAATACACTTGAGATATCAAAGTCAGCTTGCAATCTGCCGAACATCCTGTCCGAAGTCTCCAGAAAACCTCAGGCCTTCCCTTGCCACATCCAGTGCCATCACCCAGTACCTGTGACTCCCAAAACATAAATTTGAAATCCAAAAAAATACGCCTGGCTATAGCCAGGCTGCCTAGTGTGAATTGGAAACCACAGCTAGGGCACATAGCCAGCCGTTCGACCATCTGGCAGTTTGTTGCGGAAGCGTCGAGCAGCAAAGCCTAGGCAGTTTGGCTCGAAAGCATCAACTGCGGGTGATAGTGGAAGAGTTGCTGTAGTGTGAACAGAAAGTGAACAGAAAGTGAACAGAAAGTGAACAGAAAGTGAACAGAAAGTGAACAGAAAGTGAACAGAAAGTGAACAGAAAGTGAACAAGTGTGAGCGCCTCACAGAACACATCGCATCAATTACAAACTTTGCCAGTTGGCTGGGGGCCTGCATGAAAATGGATGTCCTTGAATATGCTTTAAGGTCCACTTTGCTGGCCGGCTCAATGGAACTGTGGCTCCGGCAGACCGTCTCCAGCTGCAGCGAGGACAGTCGCTCCTTTCCAGATCTAGTGACCCTACAACGCATAAGGACATCGCTATGTGACAAAGTGATAAGCTATCTGCAGACACAATGCATCTCATCGATATTAGAATAATATTAGATAGTGTTCTTGGCACATTATTCGACATTATTGCAAATTGAAACTTGTCTGCTATGAAAATAGATATCTCAGAGGTAATATATCATTATATATATATATATCATATTATATCTCATCTCTGTGAAAAGTGTGTGTGTGTTGTGCCTCTGCCACCGCAGCAGGCAATGCCAATGCATCACTCTCGTTGAGCTGCGGCCTGAAGAAAGCTGACACTGACGTCTGAGGTTAAACCCTCATGGGTCAAACATATGATAGAACCAATGTAAAACCCTGATTCAAGAATGCCTTTGGGGTTTAATAAGAGTTTAACCCTTCAATGATTCAAAAAATCGATCGGCATCTATGGGCTTTCACCCTGGACCCGGATAGGATAGGTGAAATGAGGAAACTATACGAAACTATCCCATTTTAGTAACCCCCAATTTTGACCATCCCCCATTCAGCCAATTTAGGATAGATTCGGATAGATGGCATGGCAGATTAAAAGTCTGGTAAATCGACTCAGGCGCAGACAACCGAATGCTGGCAGCGGCACGTGGTTCCGAAAGCGGGTCAGGATGGTCGCATGTGATGGATTTCACCTTAGATCATCTTAGATCCAGATCAAACCTCGAATCAGGATGTTGTCCATTTGGATCTATGTAACTTTTTCAAACATGTGGGTACACCAAGACCAAGTACCAAGTACTGTAAAAATTAAAACAAAAAACATGTAAAAAAATGTAAAAAAAAAAACATCAGGTAAACTCAGTTGGTGGACTACAGTGGAGCGCCGAAGAAGAGTCATGCGCTCACACTCATCCTCCAAAGCCTGTCATGCGTGGCACGACACTATCACGTTCATCTGTTGTTGTCATAGTAAAAAATGACAGAATACTATAAAAATGTATGAAATACTGCAGGGCTGACATGGGCAAGATCTGCGTCAATGCCCGCCGAGCCGCTCGCCTATCCAAGAAAGCAGAATAGTTAATTAAGGCACAAACATGCACGAAGCGATGGGCACAGTGAATGTTTTGGAAATACTTGATAAAGGCGCGGCACTGCCAAGAAATGACAATGATTAGAAATTAGAAATGCATAGAAAAGGCTGAGGTCTGAATAATCAACAGCTTTTGCAAATCCAGTGGCCTGTGCTGCATCTGGCTGCTTGGAGCGGGGTGGTAGACCCGGTCTGATGAATTTGATGTCACGTTTGTCCGACATGGTGATGTCAGAGCCATCAGTCCAGTCCTTGTGGTTTTCTGGTCGGTGCCCTCTGGAGATAAGATCCTCCATTTGTTGCTGTGCAGTGCGACCACCACCTACTGGTCTCACTTCGCTTCTTCGACAATCCATTTCAAAGCTCTCTGACCGAACAAAGAGGAAGCACTTCTTTTGCCCGGAGTATCCAAGTGCTATGGGTGTGGCCTGAGTCCATCCTGTCTTGCCTTTCAATGGAGCAAGAACTTCAACACCACGGGCTTTGTTCAAGGCCCACCTTGGCCACCATTCAGTTTTTTGCTGTTGGGGACTCGGCACATTTCGAGGCGCTGCAGAACGCTCAAATGCAGCAATTGCTTCTTCAACTTCAGCCGAAGAGTAAACTTCACCACGATATTCTTTGCCCGTCTCAGCCCATTTGCGGAGCATCGGAAAGAATCTGCGCGCCTTCTCCGCATCGGTCTGCGGCTTGAGAACCGCATCGTAGAGGAATCGCGCTTTCTCGCTCAGCGCCATGGCACTTTCACAGCAGCCCAGTGCGCGGCCGCAGCTTGAAGCTGAAGAACGTGGGTTTTGTTTACTGCTTTTAAAGGTCTTTAAATGGCTACATGTTACTGTGACTAGAACTATAACTCTAATATGATTATATCTGATATTATCTGATTGTATATCTAGATTCTTGGGTCTGCATGTTTGTTGAACATATCCTCACACGAGTTGCCCACAACATGGTCTGCGTATGTCTGCGTGAAAAATGTGAAGTCACGCTTGCCGTGCCTAGGTGCCAGCATGGAGTAGTAATGAGAATGAGATCCGGCCATTGCCTTCCATGAATATATTGTTCCAGCTGCGTTGAATGAGCCAGACAGCCAAACAGCCAAAGATCATCAAATGTCTTTGTGTCAGTGTCAGAATCATATTCTATTACTTAGCCCATGTGGGATCAGCAAAATAATGGCGAAACTCAATCCCCTTGCAAACCTGGCTGCTCGCCAAGTGCTTTGGGGATATGATATCTTGATCGTCTTGATCTTGTTGAGTTTTATATAATCTCTTACGCGAGCTAAGCCCAGCTGCAAAATGGCCCAGAAGGGGGTCTTTGGCCACCCCTCCCTCTCATCCCCACAGCACAGGGAAGCACCATGAAGCACCCCATTGTGGCCGCCTTCTTTTTTCATTTGCAGCCTCTTCCGAGAAGTCCACACCAACGCTCCCCCCTTACGCGAGCTGGGCCCAATTGGGCCCAGCTGTGACTGCGGCATCTGGATGCTTAGAAACTCGTATGAAAAGTCCAAATGTTTCCTAAAAGAACCCTAAAATGCTGCCTGGAATGAATGTGTTCAAGCAATTCTCATGGGCTTTGCATCAAGTCACTCTGCCTGCTTTTCTTCCCTCATCCGTTTGCTGTGTCAACTTATCGACAGCTGGCTCAGCAACTGCAACTCCCAGCAGCTCTCAGCAACTCACCGAAACCACAACAGCCAGCCGGCTGCGGCTGGAGTTACTTCGATCAAAATTGTCTCCCAACTCATGTGGAGGTGTAGTTGGAGATGAGTGAGGCATTGGTGTCCGAGATGAAGGGCGCAAAGGAAACAAGACCTTGCGGGCTGCACATCAGGCTCCATTTTTTCAGCAAGTCTGAGCACATATAGTCCATAATCTGCGCCAACAGAATACAATCGTGTCACTTCGTATAGAGAACAATCGACGTTGTCGTAGGCTGTACCGGTGGTGCCAATGGACAACATTGAGTCTGAGACTGCTTTGTGCCAGGTTGTTCGCGATGCGACAGACCCGTCCTCGCACCACCGCCGATGGATTCAAGTATCGAGCAAAGACACCATCGAAGCCGTCCAACAAAATGCTGGCCTTGGACTCCGCAGTGAAACTCATAGGTCTAGCCCAGTTTCAGAGTTTTGCAACATGATCAACATGTCCAGTCGTAAGGATGCACGGTCCAGTTATCACCCATTGCTGGTCTCTCATCCACTGGAGTGCAAAAATATCCCGATGCAATGTTTTGAGCATTCCAGACATGGACAGAGATTTGATACAGGTCAACGGACCACAAAGGGTATTTGTGGATCTTTGTGGTCTGTCAGCGAGGCAGACGGGCAAGCAAGCCCCACAAAGGTGGTCGCTGGTCCAAGCGATTTCTTTGAGTTCGTGCTGGACATCGTTGAATGTCCAGCACAAACTCTAAGCATCCGTCGAAAAGTGTCCGCTGGTAGTTGAGCTGTGTCAGCCATACATACATATCATACATAGCCAGTCCACATGTTGTAATAGATCAAGGCATTTGAGTCAAGGTTCCAGATTCGGCTTGTAAAGGTCTTCAAAAGGGGATCCCACGGCCCTTCCAGCAATCTCCAGCGGGTGCTCTGTTGCATATCCCACCTGCGTTGGAAGGCTTTTTTTGTTGCAATCTGTCTCAGAACCCAACTTTGAGCATTGCATAAATTAACACGGTGTCCTTTACACATACTCAAATGTTCAAACAATGCAAAGCAAACCCGTTTTCCATCCTTTTCCCATCCTTTTCCCATCCTTTTCCACCTAGGCGGGTCCAGGTGCGCACAAGACGAAGCACAGCATTGAGCCGTGCTTGATGTTTTCAACACCGATGCCACCACGAGTAGCAAGGAAAATGTGGCTGCCGCTCTTGGAATAGGTCCAAACACTTCTGAAATATTCTGAAATTGTTGTAGTTGAAGTGGCAAAGGTGACGTCGGATTGCGACATTATCATAGAGTAAGATCTAAGACCAACTCAGAACATGAGTGAAACTCTAACACCCGCCATGCGTTTCCTGAAGGAAACGCCCTGCGTGGAGTCCTCCGCAGTGATGCGCATATCCCGTGCACCGGAAGTGCCGGGCTGGGTGGGCTTCGAATGGCTTCGAATGGCTTCGAATGGAAAATGGGATCCATCTTGGATGGGTCTCAAGTTGCCCTCAAGAACTGCCAAACAGGCATCCATGGCAGCCATGTCTGGTACCTGTACAAACACCAGGAAATATGTTCCGATTCGCAATAGTACATGAATACACTAATTATGTCTATTCTCACTTCAGCTGCCCTTTAGCTCTGGGAAGACAGTCTGCCTCGGCAAAATCACGGGTGTACCGCTGACATCGGATACCATTTTCTCTTCTCAATGATATGGAATTAGAAACATAGTGGTAGCACCCAACTGTGCAAAACATCTCTAGGGAATCACGAAGCAAAAATCAATGCTGTCCGGCCGATACAGAAACCTTAGTCCGGTGCAGGTGCTTCTTCAATGCAGCAAAGTCCCTCAGATTGTTTTCAGATTGTTTCCAACGGGAGCAGAAACTGACAACTTCTTGCTACTGCTGCAGTGATGAAAATACCACGTTTGCTTTTCTTGCCTGGTAAGACTCCGCGTGTCTTTCTTGATCCTTGCGTTCCACGTAGTGCCACAAGTGGTTTGGTGTGAATGTTTTTTGTGCCCTTGCCTGTAGATGTCAATGCCTCGTCCTTGGCCCATCATTTGCCTGGAGATGGCTTGAAGATTTTGAATCAACATAATCTGAAAAATCCAAAGAAAACAGGAATCTCTGAATCTAAGACCATCTAAGATTAATCAACTGGCCTGACTGCGTGAGCAAACTCAGCCTGCAATCTTGACACTCTGGTCAGCAGGGCTCACACTTACTGCTTTGAAGGCTTTGGCACAGATTTAGCAGCGCATAGAGTATGAGAACAGTAACATACACCTACATACACAATATATCACAATATTATATTCAATCACACCAAAAATAAAAATATCATACTTCTTAAACATAAAGATCATAAAGTGCGTGAAACTTGCAAACACAGCAACACTAAGAAGTGACTGGCAGCGCAGCAGAACCTGCATGACCGTTCCACTGCCACCAAGGTCCATAAGCTCCTGTTTCGATTTGGACGTGAAAATGGGTCGCAACGTGTGGCAACCGTGGGTATAGTTGCATTCGCTCAAACATTGTTGTTTCCAATGATGAGCTGATTAGCAGGCGAGGTCATCGTGTGCACCCTGTAACGGCTAAGGAAGCTATTACCCGGTCATTAAAGTATAAGATAGTAGATGTCATATCTTGTCATATGATAGTGCATCCTATTACAGCTACAAAGAGAGATCTGGTCCTTACCCCTGATCGATCATATGTTGCGAAATGTTACAAACAGGCGAATAGTGCCAGGTCGAAGGGATTGAAGCTTCAAAAATGTGCAGCTCAGGCTGCAGGCTCCCAGAGTTCGGACGGAGTATATCCATCAGCATGAATGCCCAACTTTCCTGAGAGTCATCATGTATCAGGGCATGACATGCCATATTCATCCATTTTCCATAGAGGCAAACACATTTGAACCGGCTGAAACGCTGAAAATCGCTGAAACATCTTGAACAAATCTGATCTGTCATGATCCATCGGTCTGCTCCTCTAACAGTCTCTGTGCGGCTTTGGGGCGCAAGAGAGTTTGGACTTTGTCCGTGTAGAGATTGCTTGTCAGCTTAGTCTTTGTCACTTCCCCTGAGAGGTGAATTGCCCAAGGTCAGCTCATGCTGACAAATGCATGACAAACATCATTGTCGGTTGCAGTGCCATCCGTATGCACGATCTAATCTACAAGTTGTTCAAAAGATGACAAAAAAATGTCAGTTGTGCGAAAACCACACAGCCTGTGTCGTCGGAGTCCACTTTGTAGAACAGCTCTGCAGCATCTGCCTCAGTGATTCTTGGCGTAGCACTGATCTACACTGCCACCGTCAAAGCAACCAACGCTTAAAAGGCACTGTTCTTGGTGAAGTGATGTCAAGTGATGTCAAGTGATGTCAAGTGATGTCAAGTGATGTCAAGTGATGTCAAGTGATGTCAAGTGATGTCAAGTGATGTCAAGTGATGTCAAGTGATGTCAAGTGATGTCAAG